>ULQT01018419.1_pt1 | contig 31647 bp, 22 predicted proteins | sample 1954791 | NCBI WGS metagenome assembly ULQT01 (sample SAMEA4835663, study PRJEB28245) | human gut metagenome | biome: gut microbiome; material: fecal sample | place: Denmark | collected 2008 | reverse complement strand
TTGTTGGTATGTACGAATCCCCTGGCCGTATGGCCCGGCTGGAGGCGGTCCGCCATATAGGTGGAGCAAACGCCGCCGCGCTTGCGGTCGCGGGCCGTATAGCGCACCGCGCCCACGCACAGGTGAACCTGTTCGGGATGGGCGTTCGGGCTGGAGGCGATGGAATAAAGGCGCGGCATGATCTTTTTCAGGATGCCGACGAAAGCCTCCGCGGATTCGAAGGAAGCGGGGTATTCCGTGGCCAGATCCAGCACGTCCCGGCCCCACAGGAAATCGCTGAGGGCGTCCTTATCTCCGGACAGAAGCGTGTCCAGCTCCTGGCTGCCGGAGGCGGCGGCCCACTTGGTCAGCAGGGCTTTGTTGACATTGGTAATGTCATAGCAGTGAACCAGGGCGTCTTTCAGGCTTGTGGTTTCCCCTTCGGGCGTGGGAACCTGGGAATCCGGGCTGAGGCCGAGCTTGTCAATCAGGGCGTCCGCCAGGGAGGGATCATTGGCGGGAATGACGGCCAGGGCGTCCCCGGCAATATAATTCATCCCGGAACCGTCCAGGCTGTATTCAATGTGGATGGTTTCCTTGGGGCTGCCTTCCCCGGTGATGTGCCTGACGGAGAGGACGGGAGCGGGAAACGGATTTTTTTTGCCGTATGGTTCAGTGGTCATGATGATGGAGGGGGGGGTGAAAAAGAATATTACCAGCGGATAACGGCGGCGGACCAGGTAAGCCCGGCGCCGAATGTGACCAGGACGACGTTGTCTCCCTTGCCGAATCTGCCGGAACGGCGCGCTTCGTCAAAAGCGATGGCGACGGCGGCCGCGGACGTGTTGCCGTACTTCTCAATGTTCACGAACACCTTATCTTCAGGAATGGAAAGGCGCTGCGCTACGGCGTTAATGATGCGGAGATTGGCCTGATGGGGAATAATCAGCTGGATATCGTCCGCCGTGAGGCCGGCGCGTTCAATGACGCTGGCGGCGGAGGCCTTCATGCGCGTGACGGCATGGCGGAAGGTCTCATTGCCGCGCATGGCCAGGGTAGCCAGGCGTTCATGGGCGTTTTCCGCTGTGGTGGGGCAGCGGGAGCCGCCGCCTGGAATCTGGAGCAGGTCATGCAGGGAGCCGTCCGAACCGATATCCGTGGCAAGGACGGAACCTTCCCCCTCTTCCCCTGTGGAGGCCTGGAGCACGGCTGCCCCGGCGCCGTCCCCGAACAGGACGCAGGTGCTGCGGTCCTCCCAGTTGACGACGGTGGAAAGTTTTTCCGCGGCGATGATGAGCGCCGTTTTCATCTGGCCGGTGCCGATGTACTGGACAGCGGTCTTCATGGCGAACAGGAAGCCGGAGCAGGCGGCGGAAATGTCAAAGGCGGCGGCATTCTTGGCGCCAAGGGCATCCTGGATATAGCAGGAAGTGGAAGGGGTGAACGTATCCGGCGTGATGGTGGCGACGATAATCAGGTCAATATCCTCCGGCTTCAGCCCGCAGGATTCCAGAGCGCGCTGGGCGGCCTTCGTCCCCATATGGGAAGTGTACTCGTCAGGGGCGGCGATGCGGCGTTCCACAATGCCCGTGCGTTCAATAATCCATTCGTGGGAAGTGTCCACCATCTTCTCCAGATCCGCATTGGTCAGGCGGCGTTCCGGAACATAGGAACCCGTACCGATAATCTTGACGGGCAGTCTTTTAAAGGGAATATCAGAATGTGCGGCCATAGCTTTGGGCGTATGATGAACAGAAAACGTCCTGACGTTTTATGTGGAAACAGTCTAAAAGAAAGAGGGCCTGATGACCAGCATAAAACGCAGGACTCCTTCCATGTCGTAAATGAATGGCTTACAACAGCCACCCCTGGCCGTTGGCGGGCGGCGCGGCTCCCATCTTGAGATAGGCGGAGGGCATCGCCACGCGCCCCCTGGGGGTGCGGCTGATATACCCCTGCATAATCAGGAAAGGCTCGTGCACGTCCTCCAGCGTGGAAGCGTCCTCCCCTACGGCCACCGCCAGGGAGGAAAGGCCCACCGGGCCGCCGTTGAACTTGTAAATCATCGCTTCCAGCAGGCGCTTGTCCATCTCGTCCAGGCCGTCGTCGTCAATCTCAATCATGGTCAGGGCGTCGTGCGCCAACTGCTCCGTAATCACGCCGTCGCCGCGCACCTGGGCGTAATCCCGCACCCAGCGCAGCAGGGAATTGGCCACGCGGGGCGTGCCGCGGGAGCGCAGCGCGATCTGCAGGGCGCCCTCCGGGTCCACGGGCACGTTCAGCAGCCCCGCGGACCGTTCGATAATGGCGCACAGCTCCTCCCGCGTATAGTAATCCAGCCGGTTCACCAGGCCGAAGCGGGAACGCAACGGGCTGGTCAGCATCCCGGCGCGGGTGGTGGCCCCCACCAGGGTGAACTTGGGCAGGTTGAGCTGGATGGAGCGGGCATTCGGCCCCTGGTCGATGATAATATCCAGCCGGAAATCCTCCATGGCCGGGTACAGATACTCCTCAATGGCCGGGTGCAGGCGGTGGATCTCGTCAATAAACAGAATATCCCCCTTTTCCAGATTGGTCAGCACGCCGGCCAGGTCTCCCGCCTTTTCAATCTGGGGGCCGGAAGTCGTATGAATGCGGCAGCCGACGGCATTCGCGATAATATTGGCAAGCGTCGTCTTCCCCAGGCCCGGCGGGCCGCTCAACAGGATATGGTCCAGCACGTCGTCGCGCTGTCTGGCGGCTTCCACCATCAGCATCAGGCGGTCCTTAATCTTCTCCTGGCCGCAGAACTCGCTGAAAGCGGGCGGTCTGAGGGACAAATCGAAGGCGGAGGAGGGGGCCTCCGTGGTGCGTGTGTAAAAGGACTCTCCCATGCGCAGGACTAGCAAACCCGTCTTTGGGGCATCCGTCAAGGGGGAAGTGCGGTCGGGAAACGCCTTTTCCGGGACATGCCGGAAGCCTTTGGCTTTTTTGAGGACGGGAGGAATGCGGAGCCGCGGAAATGATGATACGCGGAGAAACGGCATGTTCCGCCTTCTCTTCTTACAGCATGGATTCCCATTTTTGCCGCGCTTTCCCGGAAACTCTCGGAACCCTGGGCTTCCGGAATCCTTCAGTCTTCTCTTCCCGTCTCGCTCCTGAAACTTCTCAAACGGCTGCTGGTCAATCCTGGAGCCAGGACGGAAAGAAGCTTATCAATAGAGGTTCTTACCTGAACCTTCCCCGATTGCCCGGAAGCCGTAAAGGGTAAAGGTGGAGAAAGAGAAAAATTTTTATTTGCTCCGCGGGAAAAACAGGGCAGGGAGGGCGAAAATCTGCCATGCCCTCATGATAATTTTTGTGAACCACGGAAACCTGTTCCTTTCAAAACTTCTGAAAATACGCTTCGTTGCTGTTTATGCCCGTTGAAGATTTTCTCGCTCTGTCGGGGCGCTTTTCATCCTTTTCGAGCAACAGCCGGAAACGTGAAAAAACTCGGGGGAAAACGGAAAATTCCTTCCGGATGAAAAAAAGATTGCCAAACCTCTCTTCTGCCGTTACTCTACTCCTGCTTTCCTATCTAGCACAATCTCCAACGGGCAGGTGTCAGAGTGGTCGAATGAGCACGCCTGGAAAGTGTGTGTACCGCAAACCGGTACCGAGGGTTCGAATCCCTCCCTGTCCGCCATTAATTTTCTACCGCAATGTATTCGTAATGAGTATATTGCGGTTTTTGTTTGTAGGGATATGGGGAAGAAATGGGGAAATATAGAGTTGTGTTCAGAGGAAAAATCTGCATCATAAGAGAAGAAGTATGCTGGTATATTCTTTAGCGGATTTTTTGCGTTCTGTAGCTATTAATAGACATCAGAGGTATTTGCTGTTTCTTGGTGCAGGAGCCTCAATAACTTCAGGAATACCTGGTGTTGAAGAATGTATTTTAGATTTAAAAAAGAGAATATACCTCTCTCATAACCCAAGCTCTCGTGAATCACATTTACCTTTAGGATTGAAATTTGCACAAGAGAAAATACAAAAATTTCTTATTGACAATAGCATTGTACCGCCGCCTGGAGAAAGTGACTATAGTTATTATATAAGAACATGCTATCCATCTGCTAAAGATAGACAATTGTTTTTCAAGGAATTGACTCATGGGAAATCTCCATCATATGGTTATAAATTAATACCATTGCTGGCTGACAATAAGTTAATTGATTCTGTATGGACAACTAATTTTGATGGATTGGCTGCAAAGTCTGTCGCATCATCGACTGAAATTAGAAGTATAGAAATCGGACATGATTGTGTTGATCGTTTGAATGTTCCGTACGATGAAAGAGAGTTGAAGTGTGTATCTCTTCATGGAGATTATAGATATGATCTATTAAAAAACACAGATTTAGAATTACAAAATTCAGAAAATGAATTATTGCGCAAATTTACGCAATACGCCAAAGATTACTCTATAATTATTTGCGGATATAGCGGTCGAGATGAATGCATAATGCAATCATTAAGAGAATCTTATAAGAATCAAAAAAACAATAGAATTTATTGGTGTGGGTATGGAAATCCAGAAAATGAAGTAGAGTCTTTTTTGACAGAAGTATCTGAATCTGGAGGAGATGCTTTTTATATCAAGACGAATGGGTTTGATGATTTAATGTATCAGATATCACAACAGTGCCTTCCAGAAGAAGTTAAAAATAAAATAGAAGATATAGTAGGAGAAGAAATAAAGAAGCCAGAACATGTTGATTTTCAATTAAAAAATTATCAGCCCAATTTATGGATAAAATCTAATTCTTATCCTATAGAGTTGCCTAGAACATGTTGGAAATTGGAAGTTTCTAATAAAGAATTTATTTCTTGGAAAAAATGTAAAGAATTGTGTCTTCATAAAGCTATAGCAATGGTGCCTTTTAATGATGCAATATTTGCTTTAGGAAACATAGAGAAAATTAGGTTATCATTAAAAAGTGCAAATATATTATCAATCAATACCGTTCCATTAGATGTATCTTTTTCAGACGTAAATGCAGCTGTTTTGCAAAATCTGGTAACTAGTGCTTTTTTAAAGTCTGTTGCCTTGAAAAGAAACAAGGAACTCAGAACAGACACAAGAAGGTTTATTTGGAAAAAAGAGTCGTTTTGCCCAGAAAATAAGTGGGGCAGAAAAACAAGTAGATATAATTTTCACAAGGCTGTGGAAATTTGTTTTTCAAATAGATTCAATAAAAATGTTGTTATAATTACTCCTACGATAAAAATTCAAGAAGGTGTTGAAAAGCATACAAAATCCGTTGAAATAAATAAAATTTTAGGATGGCAACATAATGCTAAATTTAATGATGATCTGAAAGAATGGGAGAGAATTATATTTAAAGACGGGGAGTGTAATTTCTTTTTAACAGGAGAAGAAAATCAACAATTCCGAGTCTTGAATAATGCAAAACCGATCGGATGTGGCATTTACAAATCGTCTTTACGAACAACATACAGACCAATTGAATATAAAACAGTAAGTAATGGAATAGTTTTAGAAGAGCCCAGTTTATTATTTTCTCCTGTTGATAGATATAAATCAGATATATCTCCAATAATGGGGTTATCCCGATTTTCTCCTTACTCTTTACAATTTACAAATGTTGTTTCTTCTTCAATCAAAATTGCTATTCTTACGCCAGAAGGAAGAGATGAAGATAAATTATTGAATTTTTTGAATTCTGCAAATTTAGAACATCCAGGAGAAAAAGATTATGTGATAAAATTTAAAGGATTTGAATCCACTTATAAAATACCTTTATGTATTCCAGAAAAAGGATCGTATCTAATTGAACATATTGAAAATAATGGAAATCCTAAACAATTAGGAGAAAATATCTGTCGTGCAGCAGAACGAATGAAAATAAAATCTTCTTTTGATGTTTTATTAATTTATATACCATCTATCTGGGGATATCCTATAAGAATTGATAGCCCTGATGATTATTTTGATTTACATGATTACGTGAAGGCATTTTGTGCCCAAAAAGGAATTTCATCCCAATTTATCGCAGAAAAATCTATTAATGATGAATTACAAAAAAGCCGTATTTGGTGGTGGTTATCGTTGGCTTTATACACTAAAGCTGGTTATGTACCTTGGGTCTTAGATAATTTAGATGATTCCGTTGCTTATATAGGCATAGGATATTCTATTAATAAATTTTTTCATAAGGATAATATAACTATTGGATGTAGTCATATTTACAACAGAAGAGGCGAGGGGCTAACATTTCGATTGCGCCAGTTAGAAAACCCTTTCTTTGATAGGAAAAAGAATCCATATATGTCTAAGGATGATGCTAGACGTATGGGTGAGGGAATTATTCAACTATTTTTTGAACAGAATAAAGCTCTTCCTGCACGTGTTGTTATACACAAGCTAACACCTTTTAGAAAAGATGAAATAGAAGGACTAACTCTTGGTTTACAAAATATTAAGAATATAGATCTTATTGAAATTAATATTGACAATAACTTAAAATTTATTGCTTCATCAAGAAAAAACACTAAAATTGAAGTTAATAATTACCCAATGGAAAGAGGTTCTTTATTAATAGATTCTCCTTCAAAAGCATATCTATGGGTTCACGGTAGTATGCTGATGCCATTTGGTACTTATTATCAAGGAAAGAGACGAATCCCCTCTCCTATGGTGATTAAGAGACATTATGGTAGCACTAATATTGATATTCTTGCTCAGGAAATATTAGGACTATCAAAAATGGATTACAATTCTCTTGATGTATACACGCCATTACCTTGTACTGTATTGACCGCAAAGAGAATAGCTAAAATAGGACAACTTATTCCAATTGATGAAAAAAGAAGTTTCGATTATAGACTATTCATGTGACTCCATATTATCACTCAAGCCACTTCTCCCACTCCTCATCTTTCCTTCTATGGTCCATCTCCTCTTGCTCCTTTCTCCATTCGTAATCGTGCCAATCTTCCATGCATTCACCGAACTCATGAGGATTATTTGGATTAGGATTGTAGCCCCATATCCTGTCCCAATCAGGATTTTCTTCTTTTGAATGATTGTCCATATCTGACTGTTCTTGTTCTCAATCTCTCTGGAAGCTTTCCCTACTCTCTCTGTAGCCATTCCTCTATATCCTGAGCAATTTTCATAGAAATCATTTTAGAATTAATTATTTGGAATGATTTTAATTAAAAATGCCTTCGTACAAAACTGATAGACCTTGAAAATCCTGGAATCTGGTCATACATAATCATGCATTTGGTAATTCCTCCATTTATTATATTCATACATTGAGTGAGACTATTTTCCCATAACTTATTCGTTTCCTTATAATTATGGATTTTTGAAAATTTCCCAAAAACAATACTAGGTATACAGAGGTATACATTTGAAAACTCTCTCTTTATTTTTAATATACATTGTATGAGATCATATTTTTCATAACTTGCTCATTGCAATATATTTGTAAATTTTAAGCACGTTTTCATAATCCTTTTTTACTCTCCATTACTCCATTGTACATGATCATTTGGGGAATCCATGTTTGAGGAAATGCAGATTACTGTATACGGAGAATCATCTATACGCAGGTTATTTTATTCTGAATATCCCCAGAATTGATTGTACGGATTTTCCAACGTTTCCCCTTACCAATTACCTTCCTTCCTGAATAATTTCCGTAGAAATCAATTTAGAATTAATTACCCCGTATTCCTTTGATTCCAAGGGATGAGTCTGGGTTGGATGACCTGAAGGAAATATTTTATTGAAAAGGGCTTCGTACAAAATATTCATGGAAGAATTGTGCCGTGTTTCTGGTCAATTGTATGCTGTATTATCTGTCGGTGGGGAGTCTTTTATTCTGAACGTTGCCAGAATCGTTTGTGAGGATTTCATAGGTATGATGAGTATTAACCTACTCAAATCTGAAAAATTACCGTCAAAATTATTTTTGCCTTACAAATGACTAAATGGACTTTCCTCTATTTCCATTTGATACATTTCCTAATGGAGAAAAAGTTTCCATTTTTTGAGAAAAACATTTCCTAAGCGTTTGAAAAAGCGCCCCCTTCATTTGGGAGTGTCTCTGTATATGTTGAGATCAAACAGGGATGGGCTGCCAATTGGGGACTGAGTTTGATCTAGCGGGGGTATTGTGCCATTTGCCGTACCCAGTATGGCTGGGAATAGGGGGATGGGTGTAGAAATGAAAAAGGATGGAACCATTGCTGATTCCATCCTTGGGTGACTGTTATTTGTCTAATTAGAAGCTGTACCTTGCCGAAAGTGAGGCGGATTGGTTCACTTGGCTGCTTCTGACTTCCAGAGAGTAGAATGCTCCAACGCTCCAGTTCTGGTTAATAACCCAGTTGGTCCCGGCATTCATCGTGAAAGCGCTTCTGCCCGGATTGCTTCCTTCGTGCTTGTTGTCGATTCCATAGATAGTGGATTTGACCGAAGGATTCGTTCTGGAGATATCCCCGACATAGGCGAGCGTCAGTTCTGGGAGAAGAAGCTGTCCGCCTCCTACCGATACTTCCTTTTTGACCGTAATGCCTACCGGAACACTCCATACCTGCATGTTGCCGTCCCTATACTGGCGGCTTCCATTGTCGTATGTTTCCGTGAAGTTTTCCTGTGCTCCATGGATGTAATCAATCCCAATGAACGGCGTCAGCGTTGTCTTGTCGGTGACTTTGATGTTCCAGTCTGCTTTAAGACCAAAGGAGAACACGTCGTCATTCCATTTTGCCTGACCGGGCAGATAGGCAGAATTACCAACGAAAGTGTTGGCCCTGTTTTCCACCGAACCATAGGCGAAGTATCCGCTCAATCTCAGGGTTTGATTATCATTTAATGGTTGCAGGTAATTGGCATAGAGGCCAGTCATGATGCTGTCCTGATTAATGGATGCCTGGTTATCATCGGATTTGAACGTTCCGAATGTTTGACCAAAGGCAATACCAGCACGGAATTTCTTCGTCCAGGCGTAGTCAATCCCTGTGGCATACCCGCCCCCATTGTATTGGAAACCGACCACATGAGAAGTGGAGTTCATGGTAACAAAATCACCCAAACCGCTTACCCATATATTGGAATCACCGGGTTGGTTTACTTTGAGTTGAGAAACAGCCGTTTGGCCGAAGCTTTTGACGACGCTGGTACTTGACCACAGGGAATTGGCGATATTGGAGCCGTCCTTGCCGACCAGAGCGGCCGCTACGGCTTTGTCCACCTGTCCTGTGAAACTGAGTATGCCTGTAGTAGAATCCCATAGAAGACTGCCTTCCTTCAGGAGATGGTTTTCATCATTCAGGGAAAGGACAAAATCACCATTACCGGAAACCGTTCCTTCCGTTTTGATAAGATCCAGAGTAAACGCTTCCATCCCTGCGGCTAAAATACCTAAGCCTACTTCTACTTCGGCATTCACTGTTCCATTCAAATTCAATGTGTTGGTCACGGAAAGATTGGAATATGTACCTGAACCGTGATTCTCCAATGTCGCAGCGGTAATGCCGTCCAGATAAAAACCGAGCCTTGAGCCGTCATTTAGCATCAAATCCCCATGTCGTTGGAATCCCGGACTGTTGCCGACATAGAGAAGAGCATTGGATTGGAGAATGGTTGAACCAAAGGTACCGCTGCCATTAACAGAAGCGTTTTCCGATACCGTTACATCCCCCTTCACCGTTCCATGGTTGCTCAAAATGGATGATGCATTGACAAGAACATCTCCATTAATGTTATTCCTGTTGTCCAGCGATGCACCGGAATTGATGGTAACGTCATTGTTGATTGTCCCCCTGTTATTGACGGATGCAGTAACTGTACCATCGGAAGCATTCGAAGATCCAATCGTCAGTATGGAATCATCTGTTCCAAGAATGGTGTTTTGACCAATTTCCAAAAGGCCGCTCTGAACATTAACCTGTCTGGATTCATATTTGTCGCCAGTTAAAACAATGGCGGCATCCGTAATGTTTCCTCTCGTCTGGCCTACTTGGATATCCGCGCCTGCATTTCCGTTTGTCCCTACAATACTGAATCCGAGTGTATCGGAACCATTCATGGAGAATGTTTGTGTATCCGTAGTAACCAAATTCCCTCCCGTTCCACTAATGCAGGAATTGTTGAGTCCTCTGATGGTTTCCGTTGCATCAACGCTTCCCCCATTACTCAAAGAGACGACAACATCCTTGGAAAGAGTATCGGGAGCTTTGCCGTCTGTAATAACGGTTTCCGGTTGTTCCGGTTGACCGGGATTATAACCGTTGTCAACCAGTGTCAGAGCATAACGTCCATCCGTTTGGGTGATGGATACGAATTTTTTGTCGGTGATATTCCGGGATATTGTTTCGTCATCATATGTCCATGTGCTTTCAATGGCGCTCAAAAGCCCGGTGTCTCCCGTAATATTTTTACAGTAAAATACGACAGTCCCGGATTCAGGATTTAAGTAAACTCCATTTGCCGGACTATCATTGAAAAACTCTATTTTGGTATTCCCGGTAATGGACAAAGTATCCGTAATGGACATATTGGGATACAATGCATCATTATTTCCCCAAACAGTTACTTTCCCATCGTTTGCCAACGTCAGGTTTCCTTGCAGAATGGATTTTCCTGTAAATGTAGAATTTGAAGAATACCAAATTTCGAGACCGTGTGTTGCAGATACAGTATATTGATCCCTGATAATGGTTCCCTGGTCAAATTCCAGTTTAACGAAATCACTATCCTTGATTGTAGCTCCTCTCAAGTCGAGGACAGAGTGATGTTCGTCAAATGAATAAACCGAGAAAGAACAGGGAGTTTCTCGATTGGTTTCAGTAGAGAGAGAACCATTGAATGTTATTTGTGCTCCTCCCCACGCTTCCAGCGTTACATTTTTGAGAACAATGCCGGAACCAATCGTATATTTGGCATTACCTGTAGCCAGGGTTTTTGAGCTTCCACCAGATATGGTGAACACCTCGTCCTTGAAATCCATGGTCCCTTGTCCTGTCAAAGTATAGGAACCATTATCTGATGCGCCCCAAGTAAGATCATAGAATTTATCAAAATTGACTGACCAGTTACCGTTAAGGCTCAGGTTAACGTTATCAAATCGAGGATATCCCGGATTCCCATAATCTCCGATATATTGATCCCAGTTATGGGTATTGAGGTTGATTGTTTCTGTAGCGATGACCGGTTGCGAAATGCAGGCAAGCACGGTCGCCAGCAGTACTGTAGGCAGATGTAACTTCATAATCAATTTTGGTTATTCATCCTCTTGGTTGGTAGGTGATAACGGTTGAATATCGCGTATCTCTACAACTGTAAAGAGGTATTTTAGGCCGTGGACATAAATTTCTCATTTCTGCAATAATGAATAGATGTCCAAGCAAAATGTACTCAAGGAATTAGGAGAAAGGATCAGAAACGAGAGAAAAGCCCAGGGATTCTCTCAGGAAGGATTTGCGCATGTTGCCAATTTGGATAGAAGCTACTACGGCAGCATTGAACGGGGAGAGCGCAACATCACATTTTATACCATCTGCGAAATCGCGGAAAAACTGAATAGGGATGTAGCTTTTTTCTGTCAGGATATTCCTCCTATCAAGTCAGGGAAATAACTGCTCATTACGGTAAATAATTGACGGTCACTGAGTTTTATCGCTTACGAACCCCGTGTTTCACGACATGATGGATTCATGACCGGAGCTGCATACCAATAAGGAACACTTGTCCGTGTAATATTTTCCCTGAAGGATAAACTCGCTTCACTCAAAAAGGAAAACTGCAGAGATTTTCTTTTGAAGTTGTTGCCATACTGGAGGGAAACGCCATCCACGTTTGTGACCATCAGGGAAACACGCTATCCTCCCATCGCTATACGGATGACAAACCAGCTAAAAACGGTTCATCAAAAAGCATCTTGTTTTACCTCCTGTTTGGATGTTTGACCAAAATAGGAGACGTATGCCAATTATATCAATTCCTGGATAGGCTATCAAATGGGGGAATACATTTAATCTAGGGGGGCATGCCATTTGTCGTACCCAGTATGGCTGGGGATAGGGGAGATGGATGTAGAAATGAAAAAGGGTGGAATCATTTCTGATTCCACCCTTTGGTGCGGGAGTTTAAATTTTTAATAAATTTCCGTCATCAAAAATGCTTTTAAAAGAATTGAACTTGGGTTTCTGTTTTTCTTATCCGTTTGCAGCATATTTGATGATTAAAGGGAATCGTCGGAATTGCCGAATCTCGTTACTCGCTTAGTTCGGTGATGTCGGTTTCAGGTTTCGGGTAGCCTTTGCCGGCAATCCATTTTTTCGTTTCCGCCGCCATTTCGGGGGTGACGTTAAAGTCGTACTGGGCATAGTCGCCGATGTGGAATGTTCCGGGTTTGAAGAATCCCCATTTCTCAAAGAAGTCTGTCAGGTCGGTTTTTGTGACATCACAGCATGCCTTGACGAATTCGAACTGGTATTTGACGGTGTCGTTTCCTCCGTAGTTTCCCGCGTTGTTGCGCAGGCACTCCATGACGTCAGGATAGAAGTCGGGGTGTCCGTTTTTGGTAAAGTAAAGATGGAGCTGCCACAGGGGAACCAGCTTGTTGAAAACGTCCTTAGATTGCAGGTAGGCGATTTCCCCTTCGATGATTTCCTTGCGCGCTTTGTCGTAGCTGCCCTGGCGCTTCAGGCGGCTTTCATTGCCTGTTTTGGCTGCGGCCTGCAGGGAAAAGATGTTGTTGCTGACTTCCGTCATGCCGCCCCAGGTCATCGGGCGCATTTGCATGACGTGTCCTACTTCGTGGGAGAATCCCCAGCAGGCATCGCCCTTGAGAACGTTTTCAGGGTCGGTTACCATGCGCATTGTCCCGTCGTTTCCGAGGTAGGCGACTCCGTCTCCGTCGCGGAACATGTAGTAGTTGAAGTTCACGCGGGCCAGGACGCGGTTTTCCGGGATTTTGCCGTATTTATCCAGGCCCATCAGCTGGTATTGGATGCCGATGAGCTTGTCATAGGAGTTGATGAGTTCGGTTCCGCGGTCTTTGGTGAATTTTTTCAGGAATTTTACGGGGTAGGCAACCTGGATGTATTTTCCCCGGGCATCCATGATTGGAGAGACGGCCTGGTCAAGCAGGCGAACCCAGTCCTTGTTGGTGTCGCCCCGGGTGGTGTCAAAGTAACCGTTGGCTTTGCCGGTTACGAAATGGACGGGGATTTTCGGCGCCTTGCCGGCGTCTTCGGTGAAATAGCTGATATAGGCGTTGGCGGGCGTTTCCACGTCAATGATGTTGATTCCTTCCTTGAGCGGAATCTGCTTTTTGTGCAATCCCCAGCCGTTGGGGTCTTTTGTGGGCTGCACTCCTTCGGCCGGCTTGCGCATCAGGTTTGGCAGCAGGAGGCTGATTTCCTGCCCCTCCGTCTTGCCGACCAGGACGACATGCCGCCCCTTTTCCAGATAGACGCCCGTCATGTTGTCGTACTTGCTGAATCCGTCGCCGATTCTGAGATTTTTCCCCGTCTGGCTTGGTGAGGGGAGGGCCCGGTATTCGGCATACAGGTAGTCCGGCTTGTAATGGCCAGCCAGGATTTTGTCCGCGAGTTCTTTCAGCGCGTCAGACTGGAAGGCGGAGGTGTCTTTCACATCCGGCTTCAGAGAGGTGCAGGAGGAGTCTTTGAACAGTTTGAGGTCGTTGCCGATGTGTTCCGGCGTGTTGGCGGCAAATACCGCTGCGAGCGACAGCAGGGGAAGGGATAGTAATGGAAGGATTCGGTTCATGACAGTACGGGAAGCAGGTGATTCTGCGATGTTACAAAATACAGGTTCCGTTTTCTTCTTCTTTCACCATTTTTCTCTTGATGAATAAATAGGCAAGCGGTTTGTCCGGAGAGAGGCCGGGCGGTTGATGTGTGGAATGGCTTTGGCGGTTCGGCAGGGATTTTTTCAGCCGATTTCGCGTTTCCGGATATTTTCCCCGGTTCCGGCGGGCGCTTTTCCGGGGCTCCGTATTCGGATGGGCACGTTTCTTGCTGGCTTGAATTTTGGGCCGAAGCCTTCCGGGTTTCCCGGCGGCGGTATCGCGTTCCTGCCGCGCGTTCCTCTTTATGCTCCTTTTCCTCTGGTCTTGGCGCACATGCATGACATGGTTGTTGTGCGGCAGGGGAAAATGGAATAAGGTGAAGAGGATGATGAATTCCGTATTCAAATGTTTGATGAGTGCCGTATGCGCCGTGGCATTGCCGGCGTTCGGGCAGGAAGAGAAAACCGATTTCCCTACGGACAGGGCTGTGACCGTATTCAACGCCGGGGAGGGTAATCCCTATGCGTCCATCCGTATTCCCGCCCTGCTCAGTATCGGCAAGGGCCAGCTCCTGGCATTCGCCGAAGGACGGTACAAAAATACCGACCAGGGGGAAAACGATATTATCATGAGCGTCAGCAAGAATGGCGGGAAGACCTGGTCCCGTCCCCGGGCGATTGCCAAGGCCCATGGCGCCACGTTTAATAATCCGTGCCCCGTTTATGACGCCAAAACCAGGACCGTGACTGTCGTATTCCAGCGTTACCCTGCCGGGGTCAAGGAGCGGCAGCCCAATATCCCGGACGGATGGGATGATGAAAAGTGCATCCGCAATTTTATGATTCAGAGCAGGAACGGAGGTTCTTCCTGGACGAAGCCGCAGGAGATCACGAAGACGACCAAGCGTCCTTCAGGAGTGGATATTATGGCGTCCGGCCCGAATGCGGGAACCCAGCTGAAGAGCGGCGCCCACAAGGGCCGCCTGGTGATTCCGATGAATGAAGGGCCGTTCGGCAAATGGGTGATTTCCTGCATTTACAGCGATGACGGCGGCAAGAGCTGGAAGCTGGGCCAGCCGACTGCCAATATGAAGGGCATGGTGAACGAGACGTCCATTGCGGAAACGGATAACGGCGGCGTGGTGATGGTTGCGCGCCATTGGGGCGCAGGCAATTGCCGCCGTATTGCGTGGTCCCAGGATGGCGGGGAGACCTGGGGACAGGTGGAGGACGCTCCGGAGCTGTTTTGCGACAGTACCCAGAATTCCCTGATGACGTATTCCCTGAGCGACCAGCCTGCCTACGGCGGCAAAAGCCGCATTCTGTTTTCCGGGCCCAGCGCGGGCCGGCGCATTAAGGGACAGGTGGCCATGAGCTATGACAACGGCAAGACCTGGCCGGTGAAGAAATTGCTGGGCGAGGGCGGTTTTGCCTATTCCAGCCTTGCCATGGTGGAACCCGGCATCGTTGGGGTGCTTTATGAGGAAAACCAGGAGCATATTAAAAAGCTGAAGTTTGTTCCCATTACCATGGAATGGTTGACGGACGGAGAGGACACAGGGCTGGCTCCCGGCAAAAAAGCTCCTGTTCTCAAGTAGAGGAAAGCCGGCCAATACGTTTTTCCCTTCCGGAGGTGTCTCCGGGAGGGGGAGATTGAATGCTTTCCTCCGTAGCGGAGCGTTATGGAAGAAGGCAGATCAGGCCTTATTACTTGATGGATTCAAAGGCAGGAGGGGGGAATTCAACGTACTGATGGATTGGCCGGGGCATAACTCCGGGAGGATGAGGCTATTGGAGATACGGCGATGTTCCAGCAGGGCTTCAATCATCCGGATAAGTCTGCGCATCGTTTTTTCTGCAGGGGAGCGGTAGGAGGTAATGGGGGGAGTGACATGGTTCAGGTAAGGTTCATGAACCAGGCTGAGCAGGCTTATTTCCTCCGGGATGCTTTTAGCCATGGTGGCCGCCCAGGAGATGATGGATATCAGCATTCTGCTCCGGGTAGAAATTAAGGCGGTGATACCCGTATCCGCCAGGTCAATTCGGTTGAGTTCCTGGGCTGCCTTAATGGCATCCGACGGCATGCGGATGACATAGGGGGTATAATGTTCCCCCTGGAAGGAGAGGAACCCCTGTTCCATGAGCCTGTTGCCTCTCAGCTTGGAATCCGGTATGCAGAGCGCGATCCGACGGTGTCCTTTCTGGTACAGGTAGCCGGCCGCGTGACCGGCCAGCACTTCCCAATGCGTATCCAGATACGGCAGATTGGAGGAAGGGTAGGAAACTCCCCGGACCAGGCAGGGGATGCTTTTCCGCTTAAACCACAGTTGTACTTCTTCCGTGGTACGGTAGAGTATCCAGCAGGAGCCGGGATGTTCTGTTTCCAGTTTTTCCAGCCGCATGTCCGGATTGTTTTTTTCTGCCCATGTGGCTTCAACCAGCTGAAGCGCCATACCTTCGATTCGCAACGCTTTTTCCAGTTGGTAAAGTTCCACCCAAATGCTTTGGGGGATGTCCCGGATAGGAACGGAGGAGAGGAAGCAAACGCGTTTTTCCAGCAGGGGCAGAGGCTGCACAGGGCTTGTAGAAGTCCTGATGATTTTCCTGGCCCTGTTTTTACCGGAGCCGCTATGAAGCCCTCTTCCTGCAGCTGCGCGAGGGCTTTCCGGATGGTTCCCCTGCCGGCGGCGAGCGCTTTGCTTAGTTCCCGTTCTCCGGGCATGGCGTTTATGAATTGCCCGGACCGGAGGCGGTGCTTTAATTTGGCAACGGTTCTTGACTGGGCCGTTTCCCCAGGCTGTGTATCCATGGGGGAATCATACTTTCTGGTTACTTCTGATGGCAAGCGGTCTTGCCGGTTGTGTTTTTTCCGTTCCGCGTTTTTCGGGAGCATGGAGGAATATGATGTTCAGGAACGTTTCAGAAGGCGATTAACGGAGTCCGGATCATTGGGGTCAAAAACGGTTTCTCCCGCTCCTGTGTCATTTTTGATCTTGGGGTGATTGTTCCCCGCATATTGTTTGACCATCTTGTCCGTATCGCTGATTTTGAATCTGACGGAGAGGATGTATGGCAATTCCCCTTTGTCAAAGTGTCCGTAGATAGTGCATACCAGGGTATGGTCCGGCAATAGTTCGGCGGCCGGGTAGGCGCAGTCCCAACCGTTGCGGTTGTCCTTAAAACGGATTTTATATGAGCCTTTCGTGCCGTTTTTCAGGTCTTCCCACCGGCCTATCCATGCTACCCAGTCTCCTTCCGTCGGGCTGGCGGCCTGCCCTTTCTTCCTGGTCGGGGGAGCATCCCTGAATTGAACCAGCAGCCTTCCATCAGGCAGGGGAAGAATCTGGTGGCGGTCTCCGCACAGGGCTGCCGGCAGTTCTTTGGGGGGAGTCCATGTTTTACCTTCATCTTCGGAAAACATGATCTGGGAGTTATGATGCCTGCTGTTTTCCCGTAACAGCAGCGCGATTGTTTTTCCGTCCGGGCTGCGGACAAAACCTCCCTCACACAGGTGCATGTCCCTTGTCCCTGGGAAAATGACCTGGGGGGAGGTCCAGGTCAGCCCACCGTCTTCCGTAAAGGTGACATATTGTTCAATGGTGTGAAACTCTCCATATTCGTCTGTGCCCCGGGCATTGGCATGGTAGGAGGCCATATAATGCCCTTTTCCCGTTTTTAGAGGAATCAGGTCACTCATGACAACAATGCCTCCGGCCTGGTTGGGAATGGGGGTCAGCTCGGACCATGTTGTTCCGTTGTCTTCACTGACCGCCATCCGGTTTCTGGGGGCTGTGTTTCTGTTTCCCCCCTGAATGCCGCTGAAAAGCAGAATGCGGCGCTTGCCCCGGGAGTCTTCCGTTTCATATAGTGTGGGTACTTCCCTGCTGGTTTTCCATGATTCTGGAACCGGCAGCCTTTCGCTCCATGTTTTGCCTCCGTCCGTGGATTTCTTCAGGATGATTTCCCCGGAGCCGTGCCCTTTAGGATAAACGCACAGAATGGTTTTTCCGTCTTTCAGCAATAGCGTCGTTGGATGTCCCAGGTATTTTCCTTTTTCCTTGTCGACTACTACCTGGGCTTCTGTCCATTGATCCAGATCAACGATCGGGAGGCCGCTCCGGATGAACGCTGTGGAAGGGGAATGGGCCGGTACGGTGGCCTGCGCCGGAAGGTATGATGCCAGGAGCAACGCTGCCAGGGATAACAGGTGCAGATTCATGGGAAATGGATGTTGTAATTAAAGTGTGGGAGATTTGCGGCGTCTGAAGGGCAGAAGCGCCATGCCAAACGCAAGCAGCAATGCGCTTGCCGGTTCCGGTACGGCCTGTGTATGGATTTGAAGACCTGTGGGAACCATGTTATCGTTACGGGCAATAAAGTCCTTTTGCCAATTGGAGCCGACTAAAGCGAGCTGGTTGACAGACGGCCCCGTTCCGGCTGCGTTATCCATGGAATTGTCGATACGCCGGGAACCGTTGATGGAGAAGAAATCGTTGTCCCAGCAGTCTCCTATGCTGATGGCGGACAGATCCGTTTCAGTAAACATGGCGTAATAAGTAGTGCCTGTGTTTAAAATTGGGGAATTATATACTTGACTCAACCATTCTTTCATGCTAACCTCCCAGCATGAACGACAAAGTAACCATTTCAACCTACCAGTTATTTGAGAAATTTCCAACCGAAGTTGAAGCGAAGCGCTACCTCGAAGAGAAAAGGTGGAACGGCAAACCTGTTTGTCCCCATTGTGGCAAAGACCACAAGCAATATCGTTTTACTAAGGATGGAGTGGAAGGGTACTACCTCTGCTCATTCTGTAAGAAAAACTATACTGTGCGGACAGGCACTATCTTTGAACGCTCCCACGTTCCTCTCCATAAATGGATGTTTGCATTTTACCTCGTAGTGACCTCACGGAAGGGCATCTCTTCCCTCCAACTCTCCAAACAGATTGGGGTAACACAAAAGACCGCATGGTTTATGCTCCAACGCATCCGTGAGGCTTGCAAACACGATAAGGACAAGGACGGCGAGGGAGGTCTGGGCTTTCTATCGGGCATCGTAGAGGCTGACGAAACCTACGTTGGAGGTAAGGAGGACAACAAGCACGCAAGCAAGAAGCTTAACCAAGGTCGTGGGGCTGTAGGAAAGACCGCCGTTTTTGGAATGCGTGAGCGTGGAGGTAAGGTGGTAGCCAAGGTTATTCCTGACACGAAGATGGGGACAATTCACGCCGAACTCAATGCCCACATTGAGGCTGGTTCAACCCTCTGCACGGACGAGGCTAAAGCCTACCAAGGCGTACAATTTGACCACCGCACCGTCAACCACAGCGCCAAGGAGTTTGTGGACGGTATGGCGCACACAAACGGCATTGAGAGCGTGTGGGCTGTCCTCAAGCGTGGGTTCTACGGCGTGTACCACTCGTTCTCTGTAAAACACCTCCAACGGTACGTTGACGAGTTTGTTTATCGACTCAACGAAGGAAATGTGCAAAATCATGTGTGGGATAGGATAGATTCTTTATTGAGTAAATCTTTTGAACAGAGAATAGCTTATACTTATTTGATTCAATAAATCCATGGAGCTTGAAAATATAAAGAAAATTCTAGGACTTCCATTTTATGAAAATAAATATGGTTTGATTTATAATATGGACTGTATTGAAGCAATGAAAATACTGCCACCAAATGTTATAGATATAACATTTACAAGCCCACCCTATAATATCGGAAAGGCATATGAAAATGTGATGAATGTAGAGTCTTATGTAGAATGGTGCTATATATGGTTAAAAGAGATACATAGGATTACGAAACATGATGGCTCACTTTGGTTGAATATAGGTTATTTATTCTTACCGCACACAGGCAAAGCTGTTCCCATAAGTTATTTATTGTGGAATAAAACCAGCTTTTATTTACAGCAAGAAATAGTTTGGAATTATGGAGCTGGCGTTGCTTGTAAAAACATGTTTTCTCCTAGAAATGAAAAAATTCTGTGGTTTGTAAAAGATGAAAATAACTATATATTCAATCTTGATGCTATAAGAGATAAAAATGTGAAATATCCCAACCAGAAAAAAAACGGAAAATTGAGATGCAATACACTTGGGAAAAATCCATCCGATGTTTGGCAAATAGCAAAAGTAACATCGGGGAAAGGAAGAATGTCTTCTGAACGTACCTCTCATCCAGCTCAAACCCCTGTTGATTTGTTGGATAGGGTTATTTTAGGAGGTTCTCATGAACAGAATATAGTCTTAGACCCATTCATGGGGTCTGGTTCTACTGCTATTAGTGCAATTAAAAATAATCGACGTTTTATTTGTTTTGAAATTGACCGTAATTACTGCAAACTAGCCGAGAAGAGGATTATGTCTTTTATTCAAGAACGAGAAGAGCCACACGAGCAATTATATTTATTTAGAGAATAGAAATAAATTTATGCTCATAAATATCTGTACCAAGATTAGCTTGTTGTCCTGTTTGAGATTCTTGTCCCTTCCAATCCTGTTCGTCTAACCATCCAAATCGTATTTTAAGGATTTTTGGATTGGTTAAGTTATCTGAAAATTTTTGGTAATTTACCAATAGATAATATCCAGACTTGTCTTTATCTTTTTTACCATTTTTGGGTATTTGAGCATAGCTTCGATTTGCAAATACCTTATTAGGATTACTAGATGTTTTTATTTCAATAGAAAATTTTTCATCGGATATGCAAACTATATCTTTATCTTTTTTCGCCTTATCAATTCTCCATTCACTTGGAAATTGTTGTGCTAATTTTAATGGAATCAATTCGTGTAAGAGAAATCCCATAATTTGAGGTTTCGGTTGAATATCCACCCCAATTTTATATGTACCAATGGATGATTGAAATATTTCACCCCAAGCATCTAAAACGCATTTTTTAAGGTCTTGCGGACTAAGAGGGTGATTGCCTACTAGCTTCTCTGTGATTGTTTTCCAGTTAGATACATCATGGTTATAATAAGGCGATTTACTCATATTCTTATAAATGGGAAAAAAAAGTTTGAATCTGATATTTTAATCCTCGTAAAATGTCACACAGAGTCATCACAGAAACATTTCTTTCTCCCCTCTCAAGCCCTCCAATAAAAGTTCTGTCCACACCACTTTTCTCAGCCAACTCTTCTTGGCTCATCCCTTTTTCTAGCCTCAACGCTTTAATTTTTGAACCTATACGCTTCAATATATCGGAATCATCCTGCATTTGCTTACTATACAGGAAATAGAGAAGCTTGTCTGACGACTATAATCATCTAAACAAAAAGAGTCACCTGTAAGGTAGCTCTGAAAATGGGCGCAGTTGAGTTAAAGATATAAGTCCCAAAAATTATTGCCTTGATCGGAAACGCCGGGCAGATATTCTGCAGGGCATCCGTTGCCCTTGGAGCTTTTCCCATTTGGGAAGGCCGGTGAGCGGAAGGTGATTCCCCGTTTCAATATATGTCCTGGATTTATCTGGTGTTGGCCGGTCTCTGCGAGATCGGATGGCCTCTGGGTTTCAAACTTTCTCAAACGCCCGGCACTGGGCCCGGCAAATTCGCCGCCTGTATCGCCTGCTCCGTTTTCAGCATGGTTCTGAGCGGTTTTCTTTTGTGGCTTGCCCAGCGGAACATCCCCATCGGCACCGCTTATGCGGTATGGACCGGCATTGGCGCGTTGGGCACGTTCCTGGTTGGTATTCTGTGGTTCGGGGATTCTTCCAATATCTGGCGCATGCTGGCGGCATCCTTCCTGCTGATAGGCATTATCGGGCTGAAGTTGGCCCCCGGGCATTGATGCGGTCTTCGGCATCCTTGCCGGGTTCCGGGAAAAGCCGTCTCCGCAACTTTCCGGATAGGAGGTCTCAGTAGTGGGGGATGGCTTTTTCCCACACGGTCCCGCAGGCGTCGGAAGGCATGCGCCAGTCCCCGCGCGGGGAAAGGGAAATGGTGCCCACCTTGGGGCCGTCCGGCATGCAGCTGCGCTTGAATTGCTGACGGAAGAAACGGCGGATGAAGATGCCGAGGCAGCGGCGGATGAAGTCCGGCTGAAATTCTCCGCGGAAGGCATGTTCCGCCAGGTGCAGGATTTTATCCGGTTCCGCACCGTATTTAATGAAGTGGAAGAGGAAAAAGTCGTGCAGGTCGTAAGGCCCAAGCACATCTTCCGTTTTCTGTTCAATGGTGCCGTCGTCCGACGGCGGCAGGAGTTCCGGGCTGACGGGAGTGTTGTTGATGTCCGTGAGGGTGGCTGCCAGTTCCGGGGATGATTCTTCCGCGATGTGTTCAATGAGGCAGCGTATCAGCGTTTTTGGAATGGAGCAGTTGACCGCGTACATGGACATGTGGTCCCCATTGTAGGTGCTCCATCCCAGGGCAATTTCCGACAAGTCCCCTGTTCCCACGACCAGCCCCCCGGTTTTATTGGCCAAATCCATCAGAATTTGCGTGCGTTCGCGGGCCTGGACGTTTTCATAAGTGGTGGTTCGTTCGGCAGGATCGTGCCCGATGTCGGCGAAGTGCCGGAGGCAGCATTCCGAGATGGGGATTTCACGAAGTTCCACGCCCAGAAGGCGGCACATGGTTACGGCATTGTCATGGGTTCTGTCCGTGGTGCCGAAACCGGGCATTGTCACGGCCAGAATGTCCGAGGCAGGGCGCTTCAGCGCACGGCAGGCGCGGGAGCAGATGAGCAGAGCCAGCGTGGAGTCCAGCCCGCCGGAGATGCCGATGACGAGCCGTTGCGCGCGGGTATGTTCCATTCTTTTGGCCAGACCTGCCGTTTGGATGGAGATGATTTCCTCACACCGTTCCCGGCGGCGGGACGGAGAAGGCAGAAAGGGCCGTGCCGGGTTGAATGCGTATTCCAGGCCGGGCGCTCCGGGAACCTGTTCCGGCAGGGCCAGATGCAGGGCATTCCCGGCAGGGAAAAAGAATTTGCTATCATTGAAGGAGCTTTCAGAGAGGCGCGCCGCCTCCAGCCGTTCAAAATCCACGTCCGCAAAGATGAGGGTGCTTCCCCTGCAGAACCGTTCCCCCTCCGCTGCTGGCCTGCCGTTGTCCGCAATGAGGGAATGGCCGCCGAATACGGTGTCTGTGGTGGATTCATGCACACCTGCGGAGGAAAGGACATAGGCGCAGAGGCATCTGCCGCTCTGCTGTCTGACCAGTTCCCTCCTGTATGCGGCCTTACCGGTGAGTTCCGTTCCTGCGGAAGGGTTGAGAATGGCTCTGGCACCCAGAAGAGCCAGTTTGGAACTGGGAGGAATGACGCTCCACAGGTCTTCGCATATTTCCACGCCAAAACTGAAGGGAGACGATTCTTCATGAAAAACGATTTCCTCCCCGAACGGGATATGCACCCCATTGATTGTGACTTCCTTCACTCCTGTACCCAATTCCCTGCCGGAGGTGAATTGCCGCTTTTCGTAGAATTCCCGGTAGTTGGGGAGCACGGTTTTGGGCACCAGAGCCAGAATGCGGCCGGACTGCACTACCGCCGCCGTATTATACAGAGCGTCTTCATGAAGGAAGGGCAGGCCCACCACGGCAATCGTGCCGGAGCCTTCCGTGGCTTCCGTAAAGCGGAGCAGGCCGTTCAGGGCTGCTTTCCTCAAGTTCGGCTGGAAGAAAAGGTCTCCGCAGGAATAGCCCGTAATGCACAGTTCCGGGAAAACGACGGCCGCCGCCTGCTGTTCTGCGGCTTTCCGGAATCCCTCCGTAAGTTGGTCGACATTGTAGTCCACTTCAGCCACGCGGAGCTGGGGGACGGCGGAGGCAAGTCTGTAATATCCGAACATGGGCGGCGCAGTCTGAAAAATGGAACCCGCAGATGTTCGTTTTTCCCGTAGTCAGGACACAATCCGGGAAAGGCGGGCCTGAGCCGGATACTAAAAGTTCATGAAGGACTTGTAAAGCCATCTGTAGGGACTGCTCCGCCCATGTTGCCGGGGAACGGGCAAGGAACGCAATCTTTCCCGCATGCCTTTCTGCATGACGGTCACCGGGCAAATCCGTTTTTTCCCGGGCTCCCGCAGCATGGCGGCTTTTCTTGAGCCGGGTACGGCATTGAGGCTGGAACAGCGGGAGAAAAGGAGTAAACCATACCCTGAAAACTAATGAATAATACTGACCGATTTACTGGAAAAGCCCGGGCTTATGCCCAGGGCAGACCCGATTATCCCGCCTCCGTTGTTGGGCTTCTGACGCGGGAGAGCCGCCGAGAGAATCCCCGTCTGGCGGATATAGGTTCCGGAACGGGCATTCTTTCCCGCGCCATGCTGGAGTGCGGCTGGACCGTGTATGGCGTGGAGCCCAATGATGACATGCGGAAGGAAGCGGAGAAGCAGCTGTCCGCTTTTCCCCGTTTTCATTCCGTGGCGGGAACGGCGGAGCGGACCGGGCTTCCCGGAGCTTCGATGGATCTGGTGACGGCGGCGCAGTCATTCCACTGGTTTGACGCCGCCGCGTTCAAGAGGGAATGCCGCCGTATTCTGTCCGGAGGAGGCAAGGTTGCCCTGATTTGGAACTCCAGGGTGGAAGACAGTCCCATTGCCCGGGAGGAAGGAAATATCCACCGTCTTTACTGTCCGTGTTTTTATGGATTCAGCGGAGGGCTGGCGAAGTTGACGGACAGCATTGGAGCGTTTTTCAACCACCGTTTCCAGATATTCCGCTTTCCAAATGATTTGTCCTACACGCGGGAGCAGTATCTCCGCCGCATGATGTCCACCTCCTATGCCTTGACGGAGGGCGGAGAAGAGCGGTCCTCCTGGCTGGACGCCCTGGAAAAGCTGTTTGACCGGTTTGAAACGGAAGGACGCGTTACGGTTCCGAATGAAACTGTGGTGTATCTAGGGAAGTGCTGAGGATGCGGCGTTCATGCATGGCCTCCGGAAAAGGAAAGGCCTCTTTTCGGTTCAGGAACTGAAGATGATGACGGCAAGGACGGCAATGATTGCCAGAACGACAACGATGGCGGTAATATAGCCGGGTTTGTGGGCATCAAGAGTCCACTCCTTTTTGAGATGGGAAAGATCCTCCCCTGCCGCATAGCGTGAAAAAAGGTCATGGAGCCGAGAGTAGTCCAGGTCTTTGGGCGTCATGTAAAGCTCACTGTCCTTTCCGCTGGCAAACGAAATTTCGCAATGGTAATTTTCCGGACTATTGCAGGTGGCCTGGAGGAATTCGTCACCGCGGCTGCAGATAATGAAAGCTTCCGTGTTATTTTTAATGCCGGACAGGGCTTGATCCCGCGTTTCACAGGGCTCTCCGGAAAGTTCCCAAACGATGGAGGGGGCGGAATGAAGGCTCATGGAATAAAAAATCAGAAAATATAGTAGAGAATTATTTTTCCTGCCGCCAGTAAAAACTTTCCTTTCTTCTTCCTGGGCGGAAAGTGTTCCCTGGCGCAACACTCCGGAGAGCGCTGGGAGCGCTTGAGGGTTGGGGCATTCAATGGCTGTTTTTCCGCTTATCATTCCGGTTTTGCATGGGTTCTTTCTGCCGGGGCGTTCCCTTCGCGTTTTTCCAGCCATGCAGGCTGACGTTTCCATTCCTCTGGAAATAATCATTCCGCGGCTTCAGGCATGGCTATTTTCTCTCGCTATTCTTGCTTTATTAAGGCAGGCCATCCATGTTACGATTATTTACTGCCATGATGCATCAGACTTTTTCCCAAGAGCCTTTTCTGGTTTCCGGATTGCATGGGGACCAGATTCTGGGCGCCCGCAGTAACCAACAGGATTCTTTCTCCATTCTGGCTGGAGAGGACGCATTGGTACTGGTGCTGGCGGACGGCATGGGTGGGTATACCGGCGGAGAATTGGCCAGCCGCGCGGCGGTGGAAGGCTGTTCGCGGGCTTTTGAGCGGAAATCCGGTTTGCCCGGAGAGAGAATGAAAGCTGCAGTGACCGCCGCAAATGAACAGGTATGGTCCGCCCGGAAGAAAAGAGGGGAGGATGACGAGATGGGGACGACGCTGGTAGCGGCCTGGATAGGGGCGGATGGGCTGAGGTGGGTCAGCGTGGGGGACTCCCTTCTGCTGCTTATCCGGGAAGAAAAAATGTTTCTGCTTAATGAGCTGCACCAGTATTCCGCGGAATTGGAGCGCATGGCGGATGAAGGGATCATCAGCCGGGAGGAGGCTTTGAGCCATCCTGCCCGCCATTCCCTGACTTCTGCCCTGATGGGGAAGGAAGTTCCTTTGGTGGATTTGCGGGAGGAATGCTTTCCCTTATTTCCGGGGGACCGTGTTTTGGTCGCCAGTGACGGAGTGGGGCCTTATCTGGATTCCCTGGGGCCGGCAGGGATGCGGTATTTGTCCATGCTTTCCGCGGAGGAACTGGTGCGTTCCGTGCTGGACGGCATTAACCGCGACGGCGCGCCCAACCAGGATAATGCCACATTGATTTGCGCGGAGATAGCAAGGGCTTGATCTGCATTAGTGCAGCAAGGAGGTAATCTGCGGACGGGCGATTTTTGAGATTCACATCCTCCGTCTGCCGGACGATGAATAAAACCCCGCATGCGTTTCAGGCATGCGGGGTTTTATTGAAATAGCCGGCGTATTTCCCGTTCAGGAATGGTATTCCTGAAGGGAACGGGGTGATACCTTCACGTGCTGGGCGGAGCGGATGCCCTCCACCGTGGCCCTGGCGGCTGCGATGGTAGTCATGTACGGAATTTTCTTCTGGATGGACTGCATGCGGATGAAGGAGTCGTCAATCATACTGGTGCGGTCCACCGGAGTGTTGATAATCAGGTCTATCTGCTTGTTCGTGATCATGTCGCCCAGGTTCGGGCGGCCTTCATGCAGCTTGTTGACCACTTCCGTTTCCACGCCCTGGCCGCGCAGGTATTCTGCGGTGCCGCCGGTGGAGACAATCGTAAAGCCCAGGGAAATCAGGTCCCGGGCGATGGGTTCGATGAACTTCTTATCCCGGTCGGAAACCGTGACGAGCACCTTGCCGGAGGTAGGCAGAATGCAGCCCGCAGCTTCCTGGGCCTTGTAGTAGGCCATGCCGAAGTTGTCCGCAATGCCCATGACTTCACCCGTGGCGCGCATTTCCGGCCCCAGTACGGGGTCCACTTCCGGGAACATGTTGAAGGGGAAGACAGCTTCCTTCACGCCGATGAAACGGCAGGCGCGCGACTTCAGGCCCAGCTCCTTGAGTTTCTTGCCCAGCATGATTTCCGTGGCGTAGCGCGCCAGGGAGATGCCCGTTACCTTGGAGACGATCGGCACCGTGCGGGAGGCGCGGGGATTGGCCTCAATGATGTAAACCTCATCGTTGCAGATGGCGAACTGCACGTTCAGAATGCCCTTTACCTGGAAGTCCTGGGCAATTTTGGCGGCATGTTCCTCAATGGTGCGGATGTGCTTGGGAGCGATTGTCACGGGGGGGATGGCGCAGGCGGAGTCGCCGGAATGGATGCCGGCCAGTTCAATGTGTTCCATGACCGTGGCTACAAAAGTATCCGTGCCGTCGGCCAGAGCATCCACTTCCGCCTCAATGGCATTGTCCAGAAAACGATCGATCAGCATGGGATATTCCGGGCTGACCTGGATGGCCTCCACGCCGTAGCGCTTCAGGTTTTCTTCATCGTAAATGACTTCCATGCCGCGGCCGCCCAGCACGAAGGAGGGGCGCACCATGACCGGGTAGCCGATGCGGCGCCCCAGTTCCACGGCTTCCTCCAGGGAACGGGCCGTGCCGCTTTCCGGCTGGCGGATATTCAGGGCGATCATGCGTTCACGGAAATATTCGCGGTCTTCCGCCAGACGGATGCCTTCCGGCTGGGTTCCCATGATTTTCACGCCGGCGTCTTTGAGGGCCTGGGCGATGTTAAGCGGGGTCTGGCCTCCGAACTGAACGATGACGCCTTCCGGCTTTTCCTTCTCGTAAATAGCCAGCACGTCTTCCACAGTCACGGGTTCAAAGTACAGCTTGTTGGCCGTGTCAAAGTCCGTAGAAACCGTTTCCGGGTTGCAGTTCACCATGATGGATTCATACCCGTGGTCGCGCAGGGTGAAGGCGGCATGCACGCAGGTATAGTCGAATTCGATGCCCTGGCCGATGCGGTTGGGGCCGCCGCCCAAAATCATGATTTTCTTCTTGTCGTTCACGGGAACTTCGTCCGCCGCGCCGCTGTAAGTGGAGTAGTAGTATTCCGCGTGTTCCACGCCGCTGACGGGCACGATGCGGAAGGTGGCCGTGATGCCGTCTTTCTGCCGGCGGGCGCGGACGGCCTTTTCCGGCACCCCGAAAATCTGGGCCAGGTATTTGTCGGAAAAGCCCATTTCCTTGGCCTGGCGCAGGGTTTCCGCGGAAAGGGAATCCCAGTCCTGCCCATCCAGGGAAAAGTCAAAGTCCGCCAGTTCCTTCATCTGTTCAATGAAATACGGAGTGATGCGGGTCAGCTTCACGATTTCCTCCACGGCTACGCCGCGGCGCAGGAGTTCGTAAATCTGGAAGAAGCGTTCGCTGTTGCCGTACGTGATTTTTTCACGCAATTCCGGGGTGGAGAGGGCTTCCAGCTTTTTCACGCGGCCCAGGCCGGCGCGTCCGATTTCCAGAGAGCGCACGGCCTTCTGGAAAGCTTCCTTGAAATTCTGTCCGATGCTCATTACTTCTCCCACGGCTTTCATCTGGGTGCCCAGCTTGTCGGCTGCCTTGGGGAATTTTTCAAAGGCCCAGCGTGCGAACTTCACGACCACATAGTCGCCGTAAGGTTCGTATTTTTCCAGGGAGCCTTTGCGCCAGTAGGGAAGTTCGTCCATCGTGACGCCGGAGGCCAGCTTGGTGGAGACGGAGGCGATAGGGAAACCGGTGGCCTTGGAAGCCAGGGCGGAGGAACGGGATGTACGGGGGTTGATTTCAATAACGATGATGCGGTTGTCCTCCCGGTTGTGGGCGAACTGCACGTTTGTGCCTCCCGTAACGCCGATGGCGTCCAGAATGCGGTAGGAATAATCCTGAAGTTTATCCTGCACTTCCTGCGGAACGGTCAGCATGGGAGCCACGCAGAAGCTGTCTCCGGTGTGCACGCCCATGGGATCCACGTTCTCAATAAAGCAAACGGTAATCTTTTGTCCCTTGGCGTCGCGGACGACTTCCAGTTCCAGTTCCTCCCATCCCAGCACGCATTCTTCCACCAGCACCTGGTTGATGAGGGAGGCGGCCAGGCCGCGGGGGACTACCTGGCGCAGTTCTTCCACGTTGTAAACGATGCCGCCGCCCGTGCCGCCCATGGTGTAGGCGGGGCGCAGCACGACGGGGTAGCCCAGTTCAGCGGCCACCTTTTCAGCTTCCTCCACGGAGTAGACGGGTTCGGACTTGGCGACCGGCACGCCGATCCTGTCCATGGTTTCCTTGAAAATGATGCGGTCTTCGCCGCGGGCGATGGCTTCCAGATCCACGCCGATGACTTCCACTCCGTACTGTTTCAGGATGCCTTCCTCATGCAGCTTGGAAGCCAGGTTCAGGGCCGTCTGGCCGCCCAGGTTGGGCAGCAGGGCATCCGGGCGTTCCTTCTCAATCACGGCCGTGATGCGGTCCACGGTCAGAGGCTCAATGTAGGTGTGGTCCGCCATGCCGGGATCCGTCATGATGGTGGCGGGGTTGGAATTCACCAGAACGACGTCGTAACCTTCGGCGCGGAGGGCCTTGCAGGCCTGGGTGCCGGAGTAGTCGAACTCGCAGGCCTGGCCGATGATGATGGGGCCTGAGCCGATAATGAGGATTTTGCGGATATCTTCGCGTTTTGCCATGGTATGATGCCTCTATGTGGTCCGTGGTGGTTAAAAATAAATGCCGGAAACAAGGTCCGCCCAAGGTGCGTTGCCTCTCCGCTCCGCATACCCGGCGCGTGACCTGACGCACAGTACGGGACGCCGGGCGATAAGTCCAGACAAAACAACAGGAATTCCGGGGAAAAGGCTATGGCCTTCTTTCCTTTTCGTACAGTGCCGCACGCAATCCGCCCTTGATATTTTCCACCGTCCGTATACCCTGCGGAGCAAGGATGAGGAACGCCCTGACATTAATTTGCTGTCTTGGATTGCTGTGCTCCGCAGCATCGGCTGCGGACCTTTCTTCCACGGGGCGGGGGAGCGTTGTGCCTTCGGGGGCGGCTTCCTGGTACCAGGCCCTGCGGACCGGACTTTCCCAGTTCCGGAACGGCGGCGGCTACGAAACCAGCAGGGAAGCCATGCAGGCCCTTGCGGAGAAAGCCTGCCGCTGGGACCCCCGCACGCGCCGTCCCGTTTTTCTTCTCCGTAACGCCACGCCCTCCTTCTGTTCCTCCGCCTGCTACCTGCTCCTTTTAAAATCCCTGCAGATATGGGACTCTGCACAGCCGCGGCCCGTTATTTCCGAACGCGCGTGGCTGGCCCTCATCCCCCGCTTCGGCCAGCATGACGGGGAAGGGCCGTGGGGATGGGCGAACGCCAATGGCCCCGGCCTGGCCGTCCTGGTGCACAGGCTGGGAGCCGGCATCAACTTTGAGGACTGGAGGAAGGCCCGCCCCGGCGACTTCATGAAAATTTTCTGGACGGATCGCATCGGGCGCCGAGAATCCGGCCATCTGACCGTCCTGGTGAAGGATGGAGGGGACCAGGTAACGTTTTGGTCCTCCAACATTCCGGACGGTTACGGAGCCAGGACGGTGCCCAAATCCCGGATCAAGCGCGTCATTTTCACGCGCATCACCAGGCCGGAACGGTTCAACCTGGCCCCTTCCGTGGGAAGCCACCCGTGGCTGTCCTCCCTGCTCCGGCAGGAAGTGGGCATGAAGGAAGTGCGCAGGCATTCCGGCATGTAGACCCCCTGACCGTTTCCCGCCGTGAAAAAATGCTCCTTCCCTCCTTCCGTCACCCCGGACTGTTCCGTGCTGGTGCTCGGTTCCCTGCCGGGAGACGAATCCCTGCGTCAGGCCCAATATTACGCCCATCCCCGCAACGCGTTCTGGAAAATCATGGGGTCCCTTCTGGGGTTCGATCCCTCCCTGCCATATGGGGAACGCCTGTCCCTGCTCAACCGGGGCGGGGTGGGGCTGTGGGACGTGGTGGCCTCCGGCGTCAGGCCCGGCAGCCTGGACCAGCACATCTCCCAGGAACGGCCCAATGATATTGCGGCCCTGCTGGATCGCTTTCCGGGCATCGGCGTGGTCTGCTGCAACGGCACCGCTTCCCATAAATACCTTAAACGGTATTTTCCCGAACTGTTCCTTCGGGAAACGCTTTCCGTCATTCAAATGCCTTCCACCAGTCCGGCGGCGGCGCGGCTGACGTATGAGCAGAAATTCCGCGCCTATGAGGAAATCATGGCGCCCCTGCTCCGGAAGGAAAGGGAAGAATAGAGACCTTCTGCGCCTTTTCCAATGCCGTGCGCGGCCCGACAGTAACAGGCGGGGTTGTTCGTCAGCAGGATCCGACGGCCGCCAGCAGGTGGACATCCAGGGCCAGGGCTTCGTGAATATTGAAATTCAAATCATCACGGAGCCTGTTGAGGGCCTCCATGCGCTTCAGCAATTCGTTCACGGGCATCTGGGCGGCCAGTGTGCGCACCTCCGGATGAATCGGAGCGACTTCCGGGGCTCCGGAGGCAATCAGGGCTGCCTGGCCGAACCAGCTGATGAGCAGTTCCAGGGCCTGATTGCGCTGTTCCAGATATTCCGTCTCTATCTGGGCGGCATTCGCGTCCTTATTGCGGGCCTCCCAGTCGGAGGCGTCCGTACCCTGGGCTGCTTCCCTGGCTTCATCTTTCAGAGCCTGGTTCAGGTTTTTGGTGATGGCGGCCTTGGCCTCTGCCATGACGTCCATGAACCTGCTGCGGAAGGC
>ULQT01041879.1_pt1 | contig 32157 bp, 36 predicted proteins | sample 1954791 | NCBI WGS metagenome assembly ULQT01 (sample SAMEA4835663, study PRJEB28245) | human gut metagenome | biome: gut microbiome; material: fecal sample | place: Denmark | collected 2008 | reverse complement strand
TGGAGAGGGGCTCTAATAACTACTACTCTATAATACAAGGATAACCCTATGAAAACTTTGTCTATCGATATTGAGACCTACAGCGACCAGAACCTTGCAAAATGCGGGGTTTATCGCTATGTGGAGTCTCCGGTTTTTGAAATACTGCTGTTTTCATACAGCGTGGACGGACAGCCGGTTCAGATCGTTGACCTGGCCTGCGGCGAGAAAATCTCAGACGAGGTTATCGCTGCGTTGGAAGACGAGACCGTCACGAAGTGGGCGTTCAATGCCAACTTTGAACGCATCTGCCTGTCCCGTTTCCTCGGTTATCCCACCGGAGATTACCTCAACCCTGAAAGCTGGCGCTGCTCTATGATTTGGGCGGCTACGATGGGTCTGCCTCTCTCGCTGGAGGGTGTCGGTGCTGTACTCGGTCTGGAAAAGCAGAAGCTGACCGAGGGCAAAGACCTCATCAAGTATTTCTGCCAGCCTTGCGCTCCCACCAAATCCAATGGGCAGCGCACCCGAAATCTGCCGTGCCATGCCCCGGACAAGTGGCTGGCCTTCAAAAAGTACAACATTCGAGATGTGGAAACCGAGATGTCTATTCAGGCTCGGTTGGCAAAATACCCTGTGCCGGAATCAGTATGGGAGCAATACCACATCGACCAGGAAATCAACGACCGTGGTGTGGCTCTGGATATGGAGTTGGTCCGGCAGGCCATTCAGATGGACGGTCGCTCCCGCTCGGAATTGACCCAGGCCATGAAGGAACTGACCGAACTGGAGAATCCCAACTCCGTACAGCAGATGAAGCTATGGCTTGCCGATAACGGCCTGGAAACAGATACGCTCGGCAAAAAGGCTGTGGCTGAAATGCTCAAAACAGCCCCTCCGCAGCTGCAAACGGTGTTGTCCCTCCGACAGCAGCTTGCCAAGTCCTCAGTGAAAAAGTATCAGGCGATGGAAACGGCGGTCTGTTCGGACGGTCGCGCCAGAGGAATGTTTCAGTTTTATGGTGCCAACCGCACAGGGCGGTGGGCAGGCAGAATTATTCAGATGCAAAATCTGCCTCAGAACCATCTGGAAGATCTGGCCGAAGCCCGCTCCCTTGTCCGCTGCGGCGACTTTGAAGCTGTGAAAATGCTCTACGAGGATGTGCCGGACACGCTGTCCCAGCTCATCCGCACAGCCTTTATTCCCAGAGCCGATGCCAAGTTTATCGTAGCGGACTTCTCAGCAATCGAGGCTCGTGTGATCGCCTGGCTTGCCGGAGAGGAATGGAGGCAGAAGGTCTTTGCTGAGGGCAAGGATATCTATTGCGCTTCAGCAAGTCAGATGTTTGGGGTGCCGGTGGAAAAGCATGGTATCAACGGACACCTCCGGCAAAAAGGTAAAATCGCTGAATTGGCTCTGGGCTACGGCGGCTCGGTCGGCGCATTGAAAGCAATGGGCGCTTTGGATATGGGGCTACATGAGGATGAACTTTCTTCTCTGGTCGATGCCTGGCGGCAAGCTAATCCCAATATCACAAAGCTGTGGTGGGATGTTGATCGCGCTGTCATGGAAGCTGTCCGCTTCAAGCACGAGACAGAGACACACGGGATCACTTTCTCCTTCAGGAGCGGGATGCTGTTTGTTACGCTGCCTTCCGGCAGACGGCTTGCCTATGTAAAGCCCAAGGTCGGCACGAACAAATTCGGTGGTGACTGTATCACCTACGAGGGTGTTGGCGGCACAAAAAAGTGGGAGCGGCTGGACAGCTACGGCCCAAAATTCGTGGAAAATATCGTCCAGGCAACTGCCCGTGACATTCTCTGTTATGCCATCAACACCCTGCGGAACTGCTCCATTGTGATGCATATACACGATGAAGTGGTCATTGAAGCGGATCGTCAAATGTCCTTACAGGCTATCTGCGACCAAATGGGTCGAACTCCGCCCTGGGCAAAAGGACTGCAGCTTCGTGCCGATGGCTACGAGACAGATTTTTATAAAAAAGACTGATGGATTTCGTAAAACCGGCGCTCTCATGTCCAGTGAATAGTAGAGATGGCGGCTGAGTCCATCGTGAAAGGAGTCCCAAATGAGTGTAGATAAATTCAACAGCGAGGGTTATTACGACCCCACTGCATACGAAGCCATGTCCATCATTGAAAAAGAGAAACGAGCGCTTCGTGCATTTCGACCTATCGTGTATATCTGTTCCCCCTTTGCCGGGGAGGTTGAGAAAAACATCGAAGCGGCTCGGAATTACAGCCGATTTGCTGTGGACAAAGGGTACATCCCTATCGCACCGCATCTGCTGTTTCCGCAGTTCCTAAACGATGCCGATCCAAGGGAACGCCAGCTCGGTCTGTTTTTTGGCAACGCCCTCATGAGCAAATGCTCCGAGGTCTGGGTTTTCGGAAACCGCATCTCTACCGGGATGGCGGCAGAAATCAAACGAGCCAAGTGGAAAAATTACCGCCTGCGCTATTTCACCGATGAAATGAAGGAGGTCTTTCAATGATGTTCACCCTTTATAGTGCAGACTATATCGGCGCACCCGGCAATTGCTCCTATCCGAACAAGTTTGAAGTCACGGACAAAGCCGCCTTTACCCAGGCGGTCAGTCATGACTATGTGTGTGCGGAGTATATGAACCACTACCGCAACGGTGACAACTTTCTCGGATCAGACTGCTTGCCCGTAGACTGCGACAATGACCACTCCGAGAACCCAGAGGACTGGGTCACGCCGGAAGATGTCAAGCTGGCTTTTCCCGGCATTACCTTTGCGGTTCATTACAGTCGTTCCCATATGCGGGAGAAAAACGGCAAAGCCCCTCGGCCCAAGTTCCATGTGCTGTTTCCCATTGAATATATGACCGATGCTGCGGCATACAGCGAGATGAAAAAGCTGGTCAACGCCATCTTCCCATACTTCGATACCAAAGCTCTGGATGCCGCCCGGTTCTTTTTCGGTACGGCAAACCCGGAAGTTGAACTGTATCCCGGCGAGATGAGCCTCTCCGAATATCTGTCCGGCGAGGACTTTGATGCAGATATGGACAGCGGGTCTCACGGCAGTAATCAGGTTATTCCCGAAGGCAGCCGCAACGCCACAATGTCCCGATTTGCCGGTCGTGTCATCAAAAAGTACGGCGACAGCGAAACTGCCTACCAGTGCTTTATTGAAGAAGCAGAAAAATGCGACCCTCCCTTGGAGCAAGCAGAACTTCACACCATTTGGCACAGCGCCCAGAAATTCTATGCCAAGGTTCAGCAGCAGGACGGCTATGTTTCTCCCGAATTATACAACGATGACAGGTCCTATAAACCGGATGATTTCTCCGATGTGGGACAGGCTGAAGTTCTGGCAATGCACTTCTCCGGGGAACTGCGTTATTCACCTGCAACTCACTACATCCGCTACAACGGTCGCTATTGGCAGGAAACCGAACCCGGCGCTCAGGCTGTTGCTCACGAACTGACCCGCCGCCAGCTCAAGGAATCCTCCAATGATATGCTGGCTGCTCTCGCAACTTTGAAGGCGACCGGCGCACAGGAAATTCTGGACAGCAACAGCAAAGCCAAAGCGGAAGGTCTGATGAGTGAGGAACAGATGGAAGCCTACCGTGCATTCCTCGCAGCGAAATCATATCAGTCCTATGTCATTCAGCGCCGTGCATCCAAAAACATCACCGCCACATTGAAGGAGTCCCGTCCCATGCTGGAGATCACTCCGCAAGATTTGGACGCCAACCCCTTCTTGCTGTGCACCCCGGATGCCACCTATGACCTTCGCCTCGGTATAGCTGGTGCGAGAGAGCATTCTCCGGAGGACTTCATCACCAAGATCACAACTGTTTCTCCCGGCGACCGTGGCAAGCAGACCTGGCTTGACTGCCTGGATACCATTTTCTGCGGCGACCAGGAACTCATCGACTATGTGCAGATGATTTGTGGCCTTGCCGCAGTCGGTAAAGTCCAAGTCGAAGCCCTCATCATCGCCTACGGCAGCGGTCGCAACGGCAAGTCCACCTTCTGGAACTCCGTGTCCCGTGTGTTGGGCCTGTATAGCGGCAATATCTCTGCCGATACACTGACCTTTGGCTGCCGCCGCAATGTGAAGCCGGAGATGGCCGAGGTCAAGGGCAAGCGTCTGCTCATTGCCGCCGAGATGCAGGAAGGCGCTCGTCTGAACGACTCCACTGTCAAGCAGCTCTGCTCGGTCGATGACATCTTCGCAGAAAAGAAGTACAAGGACCCCTTTAGCTTCTCTCCCAGCCACAGCCTGGTGCTGTATACCAACCATCTGCCGAAGGTCAGCGCCTCCGATGACGGCACTTGGCGCAGACTGATCGTTATCCCGTTCAATGCCAAAATCGAAGGAAAAAGCGACATCAAAAACTACGGTGATTATCTCTATCAAAACGCTGGGGAAAGTATTCTGGCCTGGGTTATCGAGGGCGCAAAGAAAGTCATCGACCTGGATTACAAAATTCCTGTCCCCGACTGCGTCCAGAAAGCCATTGACGATTACCGCAGCCAGAACGACTGGTTCGGCAACTTCCTCGACGAGCGATGTGAAATCGGTGCAGGGTTCCGCGAAAGTTCCAGCGCACTCTACCAGGCATACCGAAACCACTGCATCGATACCAACGAGTATGTCCGTAACACTGCCGATTTCTACAGTGCGTTGGAGAATGCAGGATATGAGCGCGTTTTGCTGAATCGCAAGCGTTATTTTACGGGTCTGAAGCTGAAAACCGATGACGGAGACTTCGAGGATTTCCTGAACTAAGGCCGCTTGTGACAAGGTGTATCAAGGTCAAATTCAAAAAGTCCCTTATAGAGAATTTTCAAGAAAAAATCTATAAGAAAAAATCTGGTAAATGACATTGATACACCTTGCACATCGGCATCAACAGATATGGAGTAAGCGCTATGAGAGAAAAAGCAATCGAGCAAAAATTAACGCTGATGGTCAAAAGGCAGGGCGGCATCTGTCTGAAGTTCGTTTCTCCTGGATTTGATGGGGTCCCGGACAGAATCGTACTTCTCCCCAGTGGCTGCGTGGCTTTTGTGGAAGTAAAGGCTCCTGGGGAAAAACCTCGCCCACTCCAGACCTCGCGGCACAAACTATTACGGCGGTTGGGCTTCAAAGTCTATGTCCTTGATGACCCAACGCAGATCGGAGGAATCCTTGATGAGATACGCACCTCATGATTACCAGACCTATGCCATCAACTACATCGAAACGCACCACATCGCCACAGTTTTCTTGGACATGGGCCTTGGTAAAACGAGCATTACGCTGACCGCCATCAACGACCTGTTGTTTGACAGCTTTGAGGTTCACAAGGCGCTGGTGGTGGCTCCGCTGCGAGTGGCACGGGATACATGGACAGCTGAGGTCGATAAGTGGGATCATCTCCAGAACCTCATCTGCTCCGTGGCTGTCGGTACTGAACCACAGCGCCGTGCAGCATTCATGCGGAAGGCTGATATTTACATCATCAACCGCGAGAATATTCAGTGGCTTGTGGAGGAAAGCGGCATTACCTTCGACTTCGACATGATCGTGATTGACGAGCTGTCCTCTTTCAAAAATCACAGTACAAAGCGGTTCAAGGCGATGTTGAAGGTTCGCCCCAGAGTAAATCGCATCGTGGGACTGACCGGCACTCCGGCATCTAACGGTCTGATGGATCTCTGGGCCGAGTTCCGCATCCTAGATATGGGACAACGCCTTGGGAGGTTCATCACCAAATACCGCACCGACTACTTCCAGCCGGACAAGCGCAACGGTCAGATCATCTACAGCTACAAGCCCCTGCCGTATGCGGAGGACGCCATATACCGACAGATCTCCGATATCACCATTTCCATGAAAGCCACTGACCATCTTAAGATGCCGGAATTGGTGTCCAGCGAGTATGTGGTGCAGCTTTCTGACACTGAAGCAGACAATTACGAAGAACTGAAGCGCGAACTGGTGCTATCACTCCCAGACGGAGAAGTCACCGCTGCCAATGCCGCATCCCTCTCCGGCAAACTGAGTCAGATGGCGAATGGTGCCATTTACGATGACTCTGGCGATATGGTTCATATCCATGACCGCAAACTGGATGCCCTTGAGGATCTGATCGAAGCGGCGAACGGAAAACCAATCCTGGTGGCGTACTGGTTCAAGCATGACCTTACCAGAATTACGGAGCGACTGAAGAAGCTGCACATTCCTTTTTCCCGCCTGGACGATTCCACCAGCATCCGCAGATGGAACAACGGCGAAATTCCCGTGGCGCTGATTCACCCCGCTTCTGCCGGACATGGCCTTAATCTTCAGTCTGGCGGTTCAACCCTTATCTGGTTTGGCCTTACCTGGAGTTTGGAACTATACCAGCAGACCATAGCCCGCCTGTGGCGGCAGGGTCAGACTTCCAAAACCGTGGTGGTACAGCACATCATCACAAAGGGCACCATTGACAACCGCATCATGAAAGCCCTCTCTCAAAAGGAGCATACACAGACGGCTCTTATTGATGCCGTCAAAGCGGACTTGAAAATCTGAGACAATCTAAGACAATCCGTGCCAATCCGAGGATTACAAAATTTCGGAGGTACGAATATGAACATTATCTGGCACTACCTTGATAAACGCGCTGCAGCCATCAACGCTCTTAAGGACTACGGCAGTATGCAGTACATCATCGACCATACGGACGAGGAAATCGGCATCGTCCATGATAGGGTGTCCTCTGTGGGCAGCCCCGTTCTTTCGGATATGCCCAAAGGTCCTCACAATCCACAGGCCAATGAAAATCGCATCATTGCCGCCATTGACGAGATCGATATACTGCGTGAGCGATACCGACAGGCTGTTGAGTACATGGACTGGTTCAAACCGGCATGGCTGGCTTTGTCTGACGATGAACGCTATGTGCTTCAGGCCTTCTATTGGGATGAGGACAGCCGACAAACCGATGCTGTGTACGACATCTGCGACCATTTCAGCATTGAGCGGTCTTCTGCCTATAACAAAAAGAACCGTGCGGTTCAGCATCTGGCCTTGCTTCTGTATGGCAAGTGATGAGTAATATCGCGGACGCTTTTCCCGTTACGGCAATGTATAATGGTATTATGAAAGACTGCACAGAGAGCCTCATGGGAGCAATCCCGTGGGGCTTTTCTTATGCCCACGAGGAGGTGAAATGATGCCAAGGAAACCCAAGCGCCCCTGCTCTTACCCCGGATGCCCCCAACTGACGGATGGCAGGTTCTGCGAGAAACACGCCAAGCTGGAAGCCAAACGCTACGAGAAGTACGACCGTGACCCGGCTGTACGCCGTAGGTATGGACGGGCGTGGAAGCGTATTCGTGACAGCTATGTCCAACAGCATCCTGTGTGTGAACTGTGCCAAGCCAGAGGTGTCCTGGTAGCTACCGAGGAAGTCCATCACAAGATACCTCTCTCCGAAGGCGGCACTCATGCAAGAGATAATTTGATTGCTTTATGCAAATCCTGTCATGCCAAAATCCATGCCGAGCATGGAGATCGCTGGCACGATCGCTGACCCTGTAGGGGGATTCAAATCTCCGGGACCTTTCTCCCGTGCAACGGGCGTGGGGTTTCGTGTGCGAAAATGGCGAAATCAAAAGGGTAATTGACCCCGGCACAGAAAGGACGGTGAAAGTGTGCCCACAAAATCCAATAACACCGGTGGGCGCGGCGGTGCCAGACCGGGCGCAGGCCGAAAAAAGAAACCACTCACCGAAAAGGTGGAGACAGGTAATCCCTGCGGCAGAGCACTGAAAGTTCTGGATATCCCGGATGTGAACGGTGTAGATATGCCGAAACCTCACGACTTCCTGTCCGCTACCCAGCGTGACGGCGGTCAGCTGCAGGCAAAGGAAATCTATGAGGAGACCTGGGAATGGCTCAAATCCATCGGATGCACAGCTGTGGTGTCTCCGCAGCTTTTGGAGCGGTACGCCATGTGCGCCGCCCGGTGGATACAGTGTGAAGAGATGACTTCCACGCTGGGCTATCTGTCCAAGCACCCCACCACGGGCAAGCCGATCCCGTCCCCGTTTATCAATATCGGCATCAACTACATGAACCAGGCCAATCGGCTCTGGAACGAAATTTACCAGATCGTCAAGGAGAACTGCTCCACGGAATATTCGGGGGCAAGCCCCCAGGATGATCTGATGGAGCGCCTGCTGAGGGCGCGGAAAGGATAAGCGTATGATTGAAAAAGTGAATCCTTCGCACCCGGACAAGGTGGCTGACCGAATTGCCGGTGCGATTGTAGATCTGGCGTATGCCGCAGAGGAAAATCCGAAAATCGCAGTGGAAGTTCTGATTGGACACAGCGTTTGCCATGCGATCATTGAAACGACTGCTGCCCTCGACAAAGAGGAAATTGCTAAAGCCATCGTGCGGATCGCCGGTGTGGTTATGACAGACATCCATATTGTCAAGCAGGACGCGCATCTTTCGGAAAATCAAAAGCACGGCTTCCGCTGCGGTGATAACGGTATCTTTAAGGGAATGCCCCTCACCCCGGAGCAAAAGGAGCTGTCTGCAATTGCCCACCGAATCTATGCGCAGCACCCTTCAGATGGAAAATACATACTGGATGGCATCCGGCTAATCATCTGCCAGAGCAATGCCCCTAAGTATGAACTGGAAGCACAGTACCCCGGTGCGGAAATCAATCCCTTGGGCGATTGGACCGGCGGCACCGATGTTGACACAGGGGCTACCAACCGCAAACTCGGCTCTGACATGGCTGATTCTGTGACCGGCGGTGGACTTCACGGGAAAGACCTCTCCAAGGCAGATGTCTCCGTCAATATCTATGCGTTCCTCAAGGCGCAGGAAACCGGATACCCTGTGGAACTTTGCTGCGCCATTGGTGACGAGATGGTGGATGACATCCCATACGCAGAAATCGTGGAGATCGCACATGACTATATCCGCTCGATGGGCGGCTTTGAGAAGTTTGCGGAATGGGGGTTGTTCTGATGAGTAAGACAACCAGCGAAATGCAACTTGTGCCTGTCGCCAAGCTGGTCCCGTATCAGAACAATGCCCGGACCCACTCCAAGGAGCAGATCAATAAGCTACGCGCTTCCATTCGGGAGTTTGGCTTTGTGAACCCGGTCATCATCGACCGGGATTTTAATGTCATTGCCGGACACGGTAGAATCGCCGCTGCCCGAGAGGAGAATATCACGGAAGTGCCGTGTGTCTTTGTTGACCACCTTACCGAAGCCCAGAAGAAAGCCTATATTCTCGCCGACAACCGCATGGCGCTGGATGCCGGTTGGGATGAAGATATGCTCCGTGTGGAGTTGGAGGCACTGGAGGAAATGGGCTACGACCTGGGGCTGACCGGGTTTGATGAGAAAGAACTGGCCGCTCTTTTTCCTGCGGAGGAAGCCAAGGAAGATGATTTCGATGTGGATGCCGAACTGCAAAAGCCCACCTTCACCAAGGCCGATGATGTGTGGACGCTCGGCAGACACCGGCTTGTATGCGGTGACTCCACTGACCCTGCGGTCTACGAAGTGCTCATGGACGGCGTGAAGGCCAACCTGGTCATCACCGACCCGCCTTACAATGTGAACTACGAAGGCTCCGCTGGCAAAATCAAAAACGACAATATGGCTGCTGAGAAATTTTATGAGTTTCTCCTTTCCGCATTCAAAAACATGGAATTGGTCATGGCGGCGGACGCATCCATTTATGTGTTCCACGCTGACACCGAGGGCATCAATTTCCGCAGGGCGTTTGCCGATGCGGGTTTTTATTTGTCCGGATGCTGTATCTGGAAGAAGCAGTCCCTTGTGCTGGGGCGTTCTCCTTACCAGTGGCAGCATGAGCCGGTTTTGTATGGCTGGAAGAAAAACGGCAAGCACCAATGGTACACCGGGCGAAAGGAAACCACCATCTGGGAATTCGATAAGCCCAAGAAGAACGGCGACCACCCGACCATGAAGCCGATCCCGCTGCTGGCCTATCCCATCGGGAATTCCAGCATGACCAACGCCATCGTCCTCGACCCCTTCGGCGGCTCAGGCAGCACCCTGATTGCCTGTGAGCAGACTGACCGAATTTGTCGCACCGTTGAACTGGACGAGAAGTTCTGTGATGTAATCGTGAACCGCTACATCGAGCAGGTTGGCAGCGCGGAAGGTGTGACCGTCCTTCGTGATGGCAAGACCTGCAAATATGAGGAGGTCGCAAATGGAACTGAATAAGCCTTTGACCCTCGGAAGCCTGTTTGACGGATCCGGGGGTTTTCCTTTGGGCGGATTGCTCTCCGGTATCACCCCTGTATGGGCTTCTGAGATTGAGCCGTTCCCCATTCGTGTAACAACAAAGCGGTTACCGTTCATGAAGCATTACGGAGATGTCTCTCAAATGCACGGCGGTGAAATTGAACCGGTGGATATCATCACTTTCGGTTCGCCCTGCCAGGATATGAGCATCGCAGGCAAACGAGCGGGGCTGGATGGCTCCCGCTCCAATCTTTTCTATGAAGCCATCCGAATCGTAAAAGAAATGAGGTGCGCCACAGGTGGCACAAAACCAAGATACATCGTCTGGGAGAATGTCCCAGGCGCATTTTCAAGCAACAAGGGACAGGACTTCCGCTCTGTCCTCGAAGCGGTCTGCTCAGTCAAAGACACAGAGCCGATTATTCCTGAACCTCCAAAAGGCAGATGGGCCTATGCGGGAAGCATCGTGGGAGATGATTACTCAGTCGCCTGGCGAGTCCTCGACGCTCAATTTTGGGGAGTACCCCAGAGAAGACGCAGAATCTTCCTTGTCGCAGATTTTGCAGGCGGGAGTGCCGAACAAATACTATTTGAGTCCGAAAGCCTGTCAGGGTATTCTCCGAAGAGCTTCTGCCCGTGGCAAGGCACTGCCGGAAGTTTTGAAGCTGGCACTGGTGCGTCAGGCTTCGATGGATACAATGGGAGCATAGCGGACAAAGCCGCCACCCTGGGCGTGAACTGCGGAATGTCTACAGGTCGAAACGGTGTGGTGCTCAATGACCAGGGAGGCAATCGAATGGATGTCACCGAAGATGTGACCTGCACCCTTCGTGCCGAAGCACACCATCCTCCCTGTGTGATGGAATCAACGGCACCGGATGCTGTCCCTTTAGAAAACCACCCAACAGACAGCCGGGTTAAACTCTCTGAAGATGGAATGGTGCAAACCTTAACTTCTCGGATGGGAACCGGTGGAAACAATGTGCCGCTTCTCATGAAAATCCGCTCCGGCTGTGAAGGCGGCGGCAAAGGCCCTCTTATCCAGGAGGATAAGTCCGCTACGCTCTCCTGCAACAACGACCAGACCCTCTTTGAGCCGAAAGCCTATGGGATCTGCTCGAAGGATTCCAATGCCATGAAATCCAGCAATCCCAACAGCGGCTTTTATCAGGCAGGAACATCAAGAACCCTGGACGGCAACGGCGGCAATCCTTCCTGCAATCAAGGCGGCATCGCCGTGGTCGAGCCTATTCCGTTTACACAGAACCAAAGGGATGGGGTTCGTCTGCTCGGAACTAAAAGTGGAGCAATCTGCAAAGCAGCGACCAAACAGCAGACCTATGTGCTGCAAGGTTCAATGATCGGGAGAAAAAATGAAAACGGTCCTCAGGGTGACGGCATCAACTCAGATGTGTCGTTTACCCTTAATACCACCGACCGCCATGCCGTTTACGCCATGACCACCGGGAGTTTCCCGAACATCGGCGAGGATACCTCACCGACAATTCTGGCGCGGGACTACAAAGACCCAACAGCGGTAGCATTCGGCGTAGACCGCGCCACCATGAATCAAGGCAAAACCGCAAAATTCAATCCTTCGGTATCTGAGGAGCTGCAGCCTACCCTGGTGGCAAAAGGCCCCGGTGCTGTCGCAATGGGCGAACCGGAATACACGGTACGCAGATTGACGCCTACGGAATGCGCAAGGCTGCAAGGGTTTCCTGACTGGTGGTGCGACAACTTGGGGACGGACAGTCCCTCATACGGAGAAATCGATTTCTGGTCGGCAGTGTTTGAAACCTACCGAAAAGTCATGGGCACTTCCTCGAAGCCCAAGACCCAGGCGCAAATCGTAAAGTGGCTGAAAAATCCCTATTCCGATGCTTCGGAATATAAGATGTGGGGCAACGGTGTGGCTCTGCCATGCGTCTGTTTCGTGCTATCTGGAATCGTATGGGCAAAAAAAGAGGAAACGGCTTAACCGCTTCCTCACTGTCTCAATTTTTCCTGGTGGGCTTTACATTGACTGCCGGATTGATGGTTCCATTGATCTCTCCGTGCTCCTGTTCAAAGGCTTTGATGTTTTCCCGAATGAGCACCAGAATATGACTGTTGACCGAGCGCCCCTCATAGTCAGCTACAAACCCCAGCTTCTCCAGCATCTCTTCCTCTATGCGAATGGATACGCTTTTGATTGCCATAAAATCACCCCGTTAGATATATTGTGTGTTTATTTTATGGCTGTCATGTGTTAAAATGTTTTGATTAGATATACTGTATATCTACAATAATTTTGCTATATGGCTGAGGTGTTGGAATGTGAGAGTGGCAATTGTAGGGTCCAGAGGGCTGAGCGTTACTAATCTGGGAAAACATCTGCCGGAAGGCGTAACTGAAATCGTGTCCGGGGGTGCAAGAGGGATCGATACCTGTGCCCGAGAGTACGCAATCGCCCATGGCATCAAGCTCACAGAGTTCCTGCCGGAGTATGAGAAGTACGGGAGATCCGCTCCGCTGAAACGCAATATCACCATTATTGAAAACGCCGATCTCGTACTGGCATTTTGGGACGGAACTTCGAGGGGCACAAAATTTGTGATTGACAACTGCAAGAGCCGTGGCATTCCTGTGAAGGTCTTTGTGCCGACCAACCGCAGCTGACAATATACGCCCATCTAATTTGTGTACAAGGTAGAATGTAACCATTCTGCTCTTTTCAACTTGCTATTATTGCATTTCAGAGGGAATATGTACTCACCAAAACAGAAAGGTGGTATGACATATGCCAAACAATGAGATGCAGGTTGCCGTGGAGCAATTCATTCTGCAGCGAATCAATGCTTGCGGCTCTCATGAGTCACAAGGTCTGCAAACGGCAAGTGAGCAATTCAGTCTCTGTGCCGAAAAACTGAATCAGTCTTTATCCGACCAGCAGAAATCTCTTTACAGAGAATGTGAGAACGCCTATGCGCTGGTGGATGGAGAAACCATGCAGTGTTACTACCGTGCCGGTTTTGCCGACGCGGTATTATTTTTGCTCGGATGGAGGGATGGAACATGGAACTGAAATACAACCTGACCGGCGCTGACCGAAAGCGGCTGGTGAAAGCTATCAGCGAGATCACCGATGTTCCTGCCAAGTACCTGGGCGCACCAAGCTTTGCCTACCAGATTGACTACTTTACCGTCACTCGTGAGGGCAGCATCGTTTTCAACGATATGGCAGACAGCGAGGAAATCGAAAAGCTCATGGAGGCACTTGCCCAGCAAGGTTTCGTTGCTGAGCGTTCTGAATATGACGAGCCGATGCCCGACATTGAGATTGAGGAGGTCCCAGAGGACTGCCCTCCGCCTTACGGAACAACCGCTACCGCTCCCACAGAACTTTGTGTTTCCATGCCCCGCTCCTTGTTTGCCGACACCGCTATTGCCAACCTGGAGGTACTGGTTGCCGCCAAGGGCAGACTTTTCAAGAAAGCTCTTGGGGTGGATGACCTGCCCATTGAGATCACAGACGAGAAAGTCAGCTTTCCCTGGTTCAACTGTATAGGGTCGACAGAGGAAGCAACAGCCTATGAAATCTTCATTTGCAGGTTGTGCGAGATGGCACGAAATCAAAAGCGGATCACTGCCAAGGAGCGTGACACCGACAACGACAAGTACGCCTTCCGCTGTTTCCTCCTCCGGCTGGGATTCATCGGTGCGGAGTACAAGCAGGAGCGCAAGATCCTCCTGCGGAACCTGACCGGAAGCTCTGCCTTCAAATCAGCCCCAAATAAGGAGGTGCCCAGCGATGCCCTTTCCGAGTAAAGAAACTGTCGACCTGCTCCGCTCCCGTTATCCCAAAGGAACACGAGTGGAACTGCTCCGAATGGACGATCCCCAAGCCCCGCCTGTTGGAACTAAAGGAACCGTCCAGGGTGTTGATGATGCCGGAAGCATCATGGTGGCCTGGGACAATGGCAGCGGTCTGAATGTCGTCTATGGCGAGGATCTCTGCAGAAAAACAGAGCAATAAATCGCTGTAATATACACAATATCTTGACCACTACATCGTGTAGTTTGTGCCTCGTATAATACTGGATATAGTGTGTTTTTAGAGTTAATATGACACTACCGAAAGGGAAAACAACACTTAACAGGAGGCACACGCCATGAACGAGAAGACCAGAAGCCAGATCGAGGAAATGAAGAAGCAGACCATCGGAGTCGAGGTTGAGATGAACAGCATCAGCCGGGACAAAGCCGCCAGACTGGCCGCCGAGTTCTTCGGCACTGGATGCTTTGAAAACACTGCAGGTCGCAACGGCTACTACACCTGGTCGGCTTGGGACGCCGAGGGTCGGGAATGGAAGTTTCAGAGAGACGTCAGCATCGCAGGACCCGACAGCGAGAAATGCGAACTGGTCACCCCGATTCTGACCTACGCCGACATGGAAACCCTGCAGGAACTTATCCGCCGCCTTCGCAAGGCCGGAGCCAAGAGCGATGCCTCCAGAGGATGCGGGGTCCACATCCACATCGGTGCCAAAGGCCACACACCGCAAACCCTCCGCAACCTGGCCAACATCATGGCAAGCCACGAGATGCTTCTGGCAAGCGCCCTGGACCTCGACCGGGGACGGATGCACCGCTACTGCCGCACGGTTGACCAGCGGTTCTTGGAGCAGCTCAACCGCAAAAAGCCCAGCACTATGGCGCAGCTTGCGGATGTCTGGTACGGGAGCCAGAACGCCAACTACGGCAGAAGCCAGCACTACAACGACAGCCGCTACCATATGCTCAACCTCCACGCCATCTTCACCAAGGGTACGGTTGAGTTCCGGCTTTTCCAATTTGACGAGCCTGCGGACGGCAAGCGCAACGGCCTCCACGCCGGACAGCTGAAAAGTTACATTCAGCTTTGTCTCGCCCTCAGCGAGATGGCAAAGACGGTGAGAACCGCAAGCCCCAAGCCCCAGCAGACCGAAAACCCCAAATACGCCATGCGCACCTGGCTCCTCCGCCTGGGCTTCATCGGCGAGGAGTTCGAAACCGCACGAGACATCCTGACCCGCCGCCTTTCCGGTGACGCAGCCTTCCGCAACGGCAGAGCAGCCGCTTGAAGGACGCAGCCAAGAGGCCCCCGAACCCGCTGAGGCGGGCTTTCGGTGGTAGAAGGCAACTTCGGAAAGGATGGTAACGACCATGGAAAAAAGATACTACATCGCCTATGGCAGCAATCTCAATGTCCAACAGATGCGCTGGAGATGCCCCGATGCGAGGATCATCGGTACCTCGGAGCTGAAGGACTACCGCCTGATGTTCAAAGGGAGCAAGACCGGCTCCTACCTTACAATTGAGCCGGAGGCAGGGTGTACGGTCCCCGTTGCGGTCTGGGAAGTCACCGAGCAGGATGAGCTGGCATTGGATCGCTATGAGGGCTTTCCCAGCTTCTACTACAAGAAAGAGATGGTTCTGGGCGTCAAAGGCATCCGGACGGGAAAAATCCGCCGCCGCAGAGTGTTCGTCTACATCATGCATGAGGATCGGCCCTACGGCATCCCCACCAGCAGCTACATGAGTACCTGCGGTCAGGGGTACCGATTCTTTGGATTTCCCATTGACAAGCTCATGGAAGCCCATCGCTACAGCAGAGAAAGGATGAAGCCCAATGAAAGAAGATAATATCACCCGCCTGGCGGTCTGTCCGCACTGCGGCAAGCCTTATCATGAGCACCCGGCACTTTCCAGGCTGGATAACGAAACTCTCATTTGCCCTGACTGCGGCACACGGGAAGCCCTGGAAAGCATTGGTGTCAGCATCGAGGAGCGGGATTCTATCCTGAAGACCATTCACCGGGCGACTCGCAATCCGCAGTAAAACACACGATCTATGCCCATCAAGATTGTGTAGTATATGCCTCCGAATTGGCTTGCTATTATCCTCTTTTAGAGCGAATATGTGTACACCGAAAGGAAATACGCCACCGACTTGGAGGACACGAACATGAAAAAAGCCACTGCACAGAAAGCCAAAACCTATCGCCTGCCCGAGACCACAACCCCTGAAATGCTGGAAATGAGACTGATGAACAACCGGGGTTCCATTTTAACCTTTGGCGACCACATTCTCGCCGCCGGGTATTTCTACGATCCCAACGGACGGTGCTACTACGGTGCAACCTACCGCTTCACCACCGAGGATCATACCTGCGAAGGCGAAATCAAGCTGGTCAGCATTTCGGAAGAAACCTTTCTCGACAATGGCCATGCCATTGCCTGGGCGATGCAGCAGTAAAACAAATACACCAATCAGGGACTGAGCCGAGAGGCTCTGTTCCTCGTTACAGCCGATAAGGGCTGTTTTTTATACCCATTTTTAGGAGGTGACCGCATATCAGAAAGCTGAAAAAGTACAAACCCACCGCATTCATGGCTAAGGATTCTCACTACGATAAATCCGCTGCTGATTATGCGGTGGGCTTTATTGAATGTCTCTGCCACACCAAAGGCACCTGGGCGGGTAAGCCTTTTGAACTGATAGATTGGCAGGAGCAGATCATCCGGGATGTGTTCGGGACGATTAAGCCAAACGGATACCGGCAGTTTAATACGGTATACATCGAGATCCCAAAGAAGCAAGGTAAATCAGAACTTGCGGCGGCTGTGGCTTTGCTTCTCACCTGCGGTGATGGAGAAGAACGCGCTGAGGTATACGGCTGTGCCGCCGACCGCAACCAGGCAAAAATCGTCTTTGATGTGGCGGTGGACATGGTTCGGCTCTGCCCAGCACTTGCCAAGCGGGTCAAGATACAGGAATCCCAGAAGAGGTTGACCTATCTGCCCACCAACAGCTTCTACCAAGTGCTGTCGGCAGATGTGGCGAACAAGCATGGCTTCAACACCCATGGCGTCATTTTTGATGAGCTGCATACCCAGCCAAACCGGAAGTTGTTTGATGTCATGACTAAAGGCTCCGGCGATGCCAGAATGCAGCCGCTCTACTTCCTGATCACCACAGCCGGAACAGATACGCAGAGCATCTGCTATGAGACACACCAGAAGGCACTGGACATCATTGAAGGCCGCAAGCATGACCCGACCTTCTATCCGGTGATTTACGGAGCCGCAGAAAACGAGGACTGGACAGATCCGAAGGTCTGGAAGAAAGCAAACCCGTCTCTAGGTATCACAGTGGGCATTGATAAAGTCAAAGCTGCCTGCGAATCTGCAAAGCAGAATCCAGGCGAGGAGAACTCCTTCCGACAACTCCGTCTGAACCAGTGGGTCAAACAGGCTGTGCGCTGGATGCCCATGGACAAGTGGGACGCCTGCTCCTTTGCCGTTGATCCGGAAAGTTTGGAGGGTCGTGTGTGCTACGGCGGCCTTGACCTTTCCAGCACCACGGACATCACAGCCTTTGTGCTTGTGTTTCCACCAGAGGATGAGGATGACAAGTACGCAGTAGTTCCATACTTCTGGATACCGGAGGACAACATTGATTTGCGTGTTCGCCGTGACCATGTGATGTATGACCTTTGGGAGCGGCAGGGCTTCCTCCAAACCACGGAAGGCAACGTAGTCCATTACGGCTACATTGAAAAGTTCATCGAAGAGCTGGGGAAACAGTACAACATTCGTGAGATTGCCTTCGACCGCTGGGGCGCTGTGCAAATGGTACAGAACTTGGAGGGCATGGGATTTACAGTGGTGCCCTTCGGTCAGGGCTTCAAGGATATGTCACCTCCGACCAAAGAGCTGATGAAGCTGACCTTGGAGCAGAAAATCGCCCACGGTGGGCATCCTGTCCTCCGCTGGATGATGGATAACATTTATATTCGCACTGACCCGGCTGGAAACATCAAAGCCGATAAAGCGAAATCAACTGAAAAAATAGATGGGGCCGTTGCCACCATCATGGCCCTGGATAGAGCCATTCGATGTGGCAACGAGAACGGTGCTTCGGTCTATGATGCCCGGGGCATTTTGTTTATATGAAGGGAGTGATTTGATATGGGTATCTTTTCTGGTTTATTCAAGTCCAGGGATAAGCCCCAAGACAGGACTGCTGGGAGTGCTTATTCCTTTTACATGGGCGGCACCACCTCCGGCAAGGTCGTAACCGAACGGTCTGCCATGCAGATGACAGCGGTGTATTCCTGTGTCCGTATTCTGGCTGAAGCTGTGGCAGGTCTGCCGCTTCACCTATACCGATACAAGGAGGACGGCGGCAAGGAAAAAGCGATCGAGCATCCGCTGTATCTTCTGCTTCATGATGAGCCGAACCCGGAGATGAGTTCCTTCGTGTTCCGCGAAACCCTCATGACCCATCTGCTCCTGTGGGGCAATGCCTACGCACAGATTATCCGCAACGGGAAAAACGAGGTCGTGGCACTGTATCCGCTGATGCCGAACAAGATGTCTGTAGACAGAGACGAGAACGGGCATCTGTACTACACCTATTACCGAGGTCCCGATGAAGCCATCAAAAATAAGGAGTTCGCTATAACGCTGACTCCTTCCGATGTGCTGCATATCCCCGGCCTGGGCTTTGACGGGCTGGTGGGTTACAGTCCCATTGCCATGGCCAGGAACGCCATCGGCATGGCGATTGCCTGCGAGGAGTACGGAGCCAAGTTCTTCGCCAACGGCGCGGCTCCCGGCGGTGTGCTGGAACATCCCGGCACCATCAAAGACCCCCAGCGGGTGCGGGAGAGTTGGCAGTCCACCTTCGGCGGCAGCGGCAACAGCAACAAAATCGCTGTGCTGGAGGAGGGCATGAAGTACACGCCCATCGGCATCTCGCCGGAGCAGGCGCAGTTTCTGGAAACGCGAAAATTCCAAGTCAACGAGATTGCTCGAATTTTCCGAGTGCCGCCCCACATGGTGGGCGACCTGGAAAAGTCGAGCTTTTCTAATATTGAGCAGCAATCTCTGGAGTTCGTGAAATACACGTTGGACCCCTGGGTGATCCGCTGGGAGCAGACCATTCACCGTTCGCTCCTGCTGCCGGATGAGAAATCGCAGTATTTCGTGAAGTTCAATCTGGAGGGTCTGCTTCGCGGCGACTATCAGAGCCGCATGAACGGGTACGCCATCGGTCGGCAGAATGGCTGGATGTCCGCCAATGACATCCGGGAGCTGGAGAACCTCGACCGCATCCCCGCCGAAGAAGGCGGCGACCTGTACCTTATCAACGGCAATATGCTCCCGCTCAAGGATGCGGGGGCTTTTGCAAATACCGAACCCAACGATGGCGGAAAGGAGGAAAATGCCGATGAAGAAGTTTTGGAAGTGGAAAAATCAGGCGCAGACGGAGACAGCTCCGGCGGAACGGACGCTGTATCTGAACGGCACCATCGCCGAGGAAAGCTGGTTTGACGATGACATCACGCCCCAGCTTTTCAAGGAGGAACTGATGTCCGGGGACGGGAACATTATCGTCTGGATCAACTCTCCCGGCGGGGACTGCGTGGCTGCGGCCCAAATCTACAATATGCTGATGGACTATCCCCACGATGTAACTGTGAAAATCGATGGCATCGCGGCATCCGCCGCATCCGTCATCGCCATGGCGGGTACCAAGGTCCTCATGTCCCCGGTGTCCATGCTCATGATCCACAACCCTATGACCGTGGCCATGGGTGACACCGGCGAGATGCAGAAGGCAATCGAGATGCTCTCCAGCGTCAAGGACTCCATCATCAATGCCTACGAAATCAAGACCGGCCTGTCCCGCGCCAAGCTGTCCCACCTCATGGACGCAGAAACCTGGATGGACGCCGGAAAGGCGGTAGAGCTTGGCTTCGCCGATGAGGTGATGAAGCGCCCCGCCGAAACCGAGGACATGGAACCCCCGACGGTCACCATGCTGTATTCCAAGGCGGCGGTGGTCAATTCCCTCATGGACAAGATCGCCGAGAAATGCAAAACCGCTCGTCCCGCCGCCAAGGCGGAACCCAAAGGCCGCTCCGTAGATGATCTCTATGAGCGGCTTAATCTTTTGAAACATTAAGGAGGAAAACTACCATGACAATTTTGGAACTGCGTGAAAAGCGCGCAAAGGCGTGGGAATCTGCCAAGGCTTTCCTGGACTCCCACCGCACCGACAAAGGCGTCCTGTCCGCCGAGGACGACGCCACCTATTCCCATATGGAGCAGGAAATCGCCGACCTGGGCAAGGAGATCTCCCGGATGGAGCGCAGAGAGGCATTGGATGCCGAACTGAACCGCCCGGTGAATAAGCCCCTGACTGGCAAGCCGATGACCGGCAATGATACTGCCAAAACTGGCCGCGCCACCGATGAGTACCGTCAGAACTTCTGGAACATGATGCGCTCCAAGGCTCCCATGCCCACGGTGATGAATGCCCTGCAGATCGGCACCGATTCCGAGGGCGGCTATCTGGTGCCAGATGAGTACGAGCGCACTCTGGTGGAAGCGCTAGAGGAGGAGAACATTTTCCGTCAGCTGGCCAAGGTGATCCAGACTTCCAGCGGCGACCGCAAGATCCCCGTGGTGGCCACCAAGGGCACTGCGTCCTGGATCGATGAGGAAGGCGCGTTCACCGAGAGCGATGATTCCTTCGGTCAGGTATCCATCGGTGCCTACAAGCTGGGCACCATGATTAAGGTTTCCGAAGAACTGCTGAACGACAGCGTCTTTGACCTGGAGAGCTACATCTCTCGTGAGTTTGCCCGCCGCATCGGTGCCAAGGAAGAGGAAGCCTTCTTCACGGGTGACGGCTCTGGTAAGCCTCTGGGCATCCTTGCCGCCACCGGTGGCGCGGAAACCGGCATCACCGCAGCGTCCGCTACCGCCATCACCGCCGATGAGCTTATCGACCTGTTCTACTCTCTGAAGGCTCCCTACCGCCGCAACGCTGTATGGCTGCTCAATGATTCCACTATCAAGGCCATCCGCAAGCTGAAGGACAACAACGGCCAGTACCTGTGGCAGCCTTCCCTGACCGCAGGCACGCCCGACACCATCCTCGGCAGGCCGGTGCGCACTTCGGCCTATATGCCTGCCATTGCAGCCAGCGCCAAGACCATCGCCTTCGGTGATTTCAGCTATTACTGGATTGCAGATCGCCAGGGCCGCTCCTTTAAGCGCCTGAACGAGCTGTATGCTGCCAATGGTCAGGTGGGCTTCCTCGCCTCCCAGCGGGTAGACGGCAAGCTGATCCTGCCGGAGGCCATCAAGGTTCTGACCCAGAAAGCAAGCACCTAATGAAAGGAGACGGCGGTGATGAGTGAACTTCTCACGAAGGTCAAGCAAAACCTAATTCTGGACCATACGGCGGATGATGATTTGCTGGAAAGCTACATCACCGCCGCTATTTCATACGCAGAAAGCTACCAGCACATTCCGGCGGGCACCTATGCAGAAAACCCAATGCCTGCAACCACAGAGCAAGCTGTGATTATGCTGGCATCCCATTTCTACGAATCCAGGGACGGCAGCACAGGTGGTTTCTTTGCAGACAATGTGCAAGCCGGGCAGCAGGTATGGAACACGGTCAATCTTCTCTTACGGCTCGACCGGGAATGGAAGGTGTGACATGAGTTTCGGAAAAATGAACGGCTTTGCCGATATCGTTATTACCAAGCGGGTCAAGGACAGCGAGGGCTTCTCTACTACGGTGGACGAAGTCCTCGCTTCTGTCCGTGTATATCGGGAAGGTCGCCACGGCTCACAGCGTTGGGCAAATCTCGCTGCGTTCTCAGAAGCGACCGACCTGTTCCGCTTTCGGTGTATCCCCGGCTTGGAGATCACTACCGACTATATCATAGTGACGGACGGTGACCGCTTTGAAATCACCTCCGTGGCGGATGTGAAAGGCCGTGGAATGTACACCGAAGTTCTGGCAAAAAAGGTGGTGGCTACCGTTGGCAAAGGTTGATATTAAGATGCCCGATGAGTTTCTGGAAAAGATGTCCCGCCTGGGCAGTAATTACGATTCCATCGCCGAGAGCATTTTGGAAGCCGGTGGCGAGGTTGTTCTGCAACAGGTTCAGAGGAATCTCTCCTCGGTGATCGGCTCCGGCACAAAGTATAAATCTCGCTCTACGGGTGAACTGGAGTCTGCTTTGGGTCTGTCCACCGCAAAAATCGATAAAAACGGCAATCACAACATCAAGGTCGGTTTTGCCGAACCGCGCTCCGATGGCGGCAGCAATGCAATGCTGGCGAACATTCTGGAATACGGCAAGCATGGTCAGCCTGCAAAGTCTTTCCTCAAACCAGCGAAATCAGCATCCCGTGCTTCTTGTAAAGCGGCGATGCAGCAGAAATTTGATGAGGAGGTTCGGAAGATATGAATGTTCTGGCAGATATCCAGACGGCTCTTGCCGAGCTGGATATCCCCATAGAAACAGGCGTATTCAGCGATGAAGCCCCTGCGAAGTATATCGTTGTTGTGCCTTTGTCAGATAGCTTCGACCTCCATGCAGATAACGCCCCCGGCTGCGATGTCCAGGAGGCCCGGTTATCTCTTTACGCCCAGGGCAGCTATACACGGGAAAAGAATGCCGTTGTAAACGCTCTCCTGGCAAGCGACTTCACCATAACCGACCGCAGGTACATCGGTTATGAAACCGAAACCGGCTATCACCACTACGCTGTGGATGTGGCCAAATTTTATGAAATGGAGGAATGATCTATGGCTACTATCGGTCTTGATAAGCTGTATTATGCCAAAATCACAGAAGCCCCCGGCACAGGGGAAGAAACCTATGATACCCCGGTGCAGTTGGCAAAGGCCATGAGCGCGGAACTCTCTGTGGAGTTGGCGGAGGCCACGCTTTATGCGGATGATGGTGCTGCGGAAATCGTGAAAGAGTTCCAGAGCGGCACCTTAACCCTTGGTGTTGATGATATCGGTGCGTCAGTTGCTTCCGACCTCACGGGAGCCGTCATTGATGAAAACGGTGTCGTGATCTCCACCAGCGAAGACGGAGGTGCCCCCGTGGCTGTTGGCTTCCGAGCGAAGAAATCCAACGGCAAGTATAAATATTACTGGCTCTACCGGGTAAAGTTCGGTATCCCTTCTACGAACCTTACCACAAAGGGAGACAGTATTGAATTTTCCACGCCTACCATTGAGGGCACGATCCTTCGCCGCAACAAGGTGGACGGAAAAGGCAAACATCCCTGGAAAGCGGAGGTAACCGAGGGCGATACCTCTGTATCTGCCGAAACGATTACGGGCTGGTATGAGGAAGTGTATGAGCCTTCCTATCCGACTGAAACGAATCTGGAATAAGGAGGATTGACCTATGACACAGGAACGATCTGCAAAAATCTTTGTAGGTGACGAGGAGTACACATTGCTTTTGACCACCAGAGCGACTAAGGAAATCGCCGGTCGCTACGGCGGTCTGGAGAACCTGGGCGATAAGCTGATGAAGGCCGAGAACTTCGAGATGGCTATCGGCGAAATCGTATGGCTCATCACGCTCCTGGCGAACCAGTCCATTCTGGTGCATAACCTCAAGCACAAGGATGCGCCGAAAGAACTGCTTACCGAGGAGATGGTGGAGCTGCTCACTACCCCTCTGGATCTGGCTTCGTATAAGAGTGCCATCACCGAGGCTTTGTATAAGGGAACCAAGCGCAACATTGAAAGCGAGGCTGACCCAAAAAACGCTCAGGTCGGGTAAGTGACGAGGAGTTATTTACCCGGCTTCTTTATTACGGCATCGCCCTACTTCATCTGCCCCAGGATGAAGTGTGGCTGATGCCGTTTGGTTTATTACTCGACCTCTGGGAATGCCACAAGCAGTATAACGGCTTGGCGAAGCCTAAGCGGGAAATGTTCATTGATGACATTATCCCGGACGGAATCTGAGGAAGGAGGTGGTATAGATGGCAGATGATTTTGGCTTGAAAATTGGCCTTGAGGGTGAAAAGGAGTTCAAAAAAGCACTGTCTGAAATCAACCAGTCCTTCAAGGTACTCGGTTCTGAAATGAAAGTAGTGCAATCCCAGTTTGACAAGAACGATAACTCTGTGGAGGCACTTACCGCCAGAAACCAGGTTCTGAATAAAGAGATCGAGGCACAAAAGCAGAAAATTGAGACTCTGCGGTCTGCCCTTTCTAATGCCGCCGAATCCTTTGGTGAGAATGAACGCCGTACCCAGCAGTGGCAGATCCAGCTGAACAATGCGACCGCCGCGCTCAATGACATGGAGCGTGAACTTGACCGTAACAATGCCGCCCTGAACGATGCCGAACGTGAAGTGGATGATGTATCGGACAGTGCGGATGATATGGGAGAAGAGATTGATGACGCAGCTGACTCAGCTGACAAATCCAAAAGCAAGTTTGAATCCCTGGGCAGCGTCCTCAAAGGTATCGGTGCAGCCATGGGTGCTGTTGCCGTGGCAGCTGGTGCGGCAGCAGTAAAACTGGGTAAAGAAGTTATTGACGCTTATGCTGACTATGAACAGCTGGTGGGCGGCGTTGATACTCTTTTCAAGGAGTCCTCACAAGAACTACAGACCTATGCTGCCAACGCTTATAAAACGGCTGGGATGTCTGCCAATGACTATATGGAAACGGTCACATCGTTCTCCGCTTCCCTCATCCAGTCATTGGGCGGTGATACGGAAAAGGCAGTAAAGTACGCCGACATGGCAATCACGGATATGTCCGATAACGCCAACAAAATGGGTACGGATATGGGGCTGATTCAGAATGCGTACCAGGGTTTTGCCAAGCAGAACTACACCATGCTGGACAACCTCAAGCTGGGGTACGGCGGCACCAAAACCGAAATGGAACGGCTGCTTGCCGATGCCCAGGCGATTTCCGGCATCGAGTATAACATCGACTCCTATGCCGATGTGGTGGAGGCGATCCATGTCATCCAGGAGAGCATGGGCATTGCCGGAGCGACTGCCGCCGAAGCCGAAGGGACGATTTCTGGTTCTATCAATGCTCTGCAAGCTGCTCTCCAAAATATGCTGGTGGGCTTTGGTGATGCAAATGCCGATATGGACTTGCTCTGCCAGAACATGGTGGACGCTCTCCAGAATGTGATTACGAACATTACCCCGGTCATTGAGAACATGGTCAAAGTTCTGCCTACGGTCACAGGCGCTCTGCTGGATGCCATTGCAGACCTTTTGCCTACGCTGCTCCAGACGGTGACAGAGCTGTTCTCCCAGCTTTTGAACACCATCCTCACGCTGCTGCCACAGCTTATCCCGGCTGCGGTAGAAGCGATTATGACCATTGTTCAGGCACTAATTGACAACCTGCCTTTGCTGGTTGATGCGGCGGTTCAGTTGGTAGTGGCACTGGTAGAAGGCATTGGTGCGGCTCTTCCCCAGCTGATTCCAGCTGCGGTGCAGGCGGTCATCACCATCGTGCAGGGCTTGATTTCAAACCTGCCCCTTATCCTGGATGCCGCACTGCAGCTCATCATGGGGCTGGCACAGGGACTTTTGACCGCAATCCCGATGCTGATTGAGGCTCTGCCTGCCATCATTACGGCGATCATCGAGTTTATCCTCAGTGCCATTCCCCAGATTATTGATGCCGGTATTCAGCTTCTGACATCTCTGGTGGCGGCATTGCCGGATATCATCGTGGCGATTGTGGAAGCGATACCTCAGATTATCGAAGGAATCATCACAGCAGTCCTCGACAACATTCCGCTGATTATCCAGGCGGGTATCGATTTGCTGGTGGCACTCATCCAGGCACTGCCGCAAATCATTACAACCATTGTGGCGGCTATCCCGGAAATCATCGGCGGTATTGTAAATGCTCTGATAAACAGCATCCCCCAAATTATTCAGGCTGGTGTGGAACTGCTGGTCTCTCTGATTGCGAATCTGCCGACCATCATTGTTGAAATCGTGAAGGCAATCCCGCAAATCATCGTAGGCATTGTGTCGGCTCTCGGCAAGGGCGTATCCCAGGTCGCAGAGGTCGGCGCAAATCTTGTCCGTGGGCTGTGGCAAGGCATTCAGTCCCTTGCTTCCTGGATTTGGAATAAGGTGTCCGGCTGGATTTCGTCCATCTGGGACGGCATCTGCGACTTCTTCGGCATTGCTTCTCCCTCCAAGGAAATGGGGTGGGTCGGCGAAATGTTGGTGAAAGGTCTTGCAGGCGCTATCAATGCCAACGGCAAGGATGCTGTTAAGGCCGCTGAAGGCATGGCTGACGACATCAACGGTGTCATGGGCAGCCTGGCAAACGAGATGCAGACTTCTCTGCCTACAGACTTCAATGTGACGGGCACTGTGAACCGCAATGATACTGCTGCCGGAGTCGGTTTCGGCGGTGGTGCGCTGATCACCATTCAGCAGATGGTCGTCCGCAGCGAGGAGGACATCCGAAGGATCTCCCAGGAACTCTACAACCTCATTCAGAGCGGGTCCCGCGCACAGGGACGCTTCACTACAGCATAAAGGAGGGCTTGATTTATGGGGTTTACCTATAACGATATTACTTCGGCCAGCATGGGCATCAAAGCCCGACTGACCTCTTGGCAGGTGTGCGGCAGGCTTCGTAACTTTACCACCACCGTTCCCGGAAAATATGGTGTTGCGGATTTTGGTGCGGACTTCGATTACCGGGAGATCACCGCTCACTGCAACATCTATCCGAAGGGGAACTTTGCAGCCCTGGTTTCGGCTCTGGACGATATTGCCGCTTGGCTTGACCCCGTCCAGGGCCTTCGCCAGTTGGTCTTTGATGATGCGCCGGACAGGTACTTCACGGCTCGTTTGAACGATGCCGTGGACTGTGAGCGGCTCATCCGCTCGTCCGGCAGTTTCGACCTCAAATTCTTCTGCCCGGACCCCTTTGCCTATGCCATCACGGATGAGACCTTTTCCATTACGGAAGCAGGAACGCACACCATAACCCGTTCCATTGGCAACATGGAGTCCTTGCCGATCTACCGCATCGAGGGCGAGTTGAGTGCCGGAGCAAGCAACCATATCAGCATCACCACCAACGGCGCGGAACTCAAAATCGTAAATGCCACGCTTTCCGAGGAGGAAGCCCTCATCGTAGACACCGATAAGATGACTGCCTATGTGGTAGATGCCAACGGCGACACACTCCGCAACGGTCTGCCGTACCTGCAAGAGTTGAATTTTCCAACGCTCCACGTGGGTGAAAATACTGTAATCGTAGAGGTTAGCAATGCAACGCTGAGCGAACTGCAAATCCAGGCCAAAAGCAGATGGAGGTGATGGAATGGCTCTGAAATCGATTTTGAATCAGCAGACGGACTTCACAGGCGAATACCCAGCAGAATATGCCAAGTCCGGGCTGTGGCGTTTCAACGAAGCTGACCCGGATGAAAATGATGAATTGCTGGATTCTTCCGGGCAGGGTCGGAACTTTGCCATTATCAACTGGAGCGGCACGACCGCCACTTTAAGCAGAAGCCCGAAGGGACGGCAGTTCCGGCTAAATCTCAATAATCCTACATCGGAAAAGACGCACCTGCAGGTCACCAATGACGGCAGCATTTTTGCTGACCTTGGTGAACGGATTGTAGTAGGCGGCTGGATGAACCCCACGACCTACTCTGTGGGCAACACATTCTGCCCGATTTTCAATACCCGCTATGGTCCGGGGCAGCCGATTCTTTATCTGTCTCTTTATTCCGGCAGGCCAAGAATCATGCTCTACAATTCTGCTGGATCTTTGATCCTTGATGAGTCTGTAACCCCGCCATTCCGTCTGGTGAACAATGGCTGGTACTTTATTGCCGGTGTCATTGAACCGGACAACAAAAAGTTCACCTATGTTGTGGGCGACCGGGCATCCGGCGTAGTGTGGAAGTCCTCAACGCTGACCTTTACCGGGGAACTGAACCGCTCCTGCGTGGCAGACCTTGTAATGGGTATGCACGCTGACACCTATTATTACGCAGGCGGCTTTGATGATTGGTTCCTGGACTGCGATTCGCCTCTGACCCCAGATGATCTGATGGAGTATTTCAAAGCAACTCTGCTCTGCAACGGCGGCGACAGCAATTCCGATGTGGATGCGCTTACAGACCCAAGCGGGGTCATTTTGAAGGCAACTGATGGCGTGTACCCGGAAAGCGGCATTCTCTATACCAAGGCGATGGAATGCAACCTCTCCGGCACAGGGAGAGTTTCCGTTAGCAGTGAGTACCTTGCGGGTACGACTTCTATCTCTGTGATTGAGACCTCTACCAGCGACAATTTAGAGGACTGGAGTGACTGGAGTGCTGTGGATTCGGATGGAAAGCTGCACTCACCAAACCGAAACTTCATCCGCTTCAGAGTCACGCTTACCACATCAGACCCCACCAAAACACCGAAGCTGGTGGATGTACGGCTTTACGATATTCCCAAGGTTCCTTATGAGAAAATCGGCTATGCCAGACCTGTGGTGCTGGACGAGAACGGTGCGTGGGAGGCGGTTTTGGAGAATGCCTATGACATCATCGTCACTGGTGAAATCAACGGCGAAGACACGCTGTCCTTCTCCATTCCATACCGTGACAGCAAGCGTAAATACATTGACAACGAAAAGAAGATACAGATCGTTGACGATGTCTATAAAATCCGCACGATAACCGATGTCAAGGACAACACCGGCAGCACCATTACCCAGGTGTATGCCGAAGCGGAGTTCTACGACCTTACCTTTTCTGTCCGCAAGGAAGAGCGGAAGTTTGATGCTGAAACCGCTGATGTAGCGATGGCTTACGCCCTGGCTGATACCGAGTGGAGTGTTGGCACGGTGAGCGTGACCACCAAGCGCACCTGGACCAGCACGGAAAAGAATGCACTGGCCATCTTACGCAGCGTTGCGGATCTGCACGGAGGTGACCTGGTCTTTGACTGCCCGAACCGCCTGGTACATCTGCTGACCGTCAACGGCAGGGACAGCGGTGCGCTGTTTGCCTATAAGAAGAACATGAAAAGCATCGAGCGTGTGGTGGATACCCGTTCCCTGGTAACAAGGCTTTATGCCGTGGGTGCGGATGGGCTGACCTTTGCCGACATCAACGGTGGCAAACCCTATCTGGAAGACTTCACATACTCCTCCGAAATCCGTATCTCCACCCTGGACTGTTCCTCCTTCACCAATCCCTATCAGATGAAGGAGTTCACAGCCATGCGCCTTGCCGAATACTGCAAGCCCACCGTGTCCTATGTTCTGAATGCGATGGACTTGTCGGTACTGACGGGCTATGAGCATGAAGCCTGGAACTTGGGTGATTATGTCCGTGTGGAGGATAAGGAACTGGGGCTTTCGGTCACCACCCGTATTGTCCGAAGAGAATACAACCTGCAGGAGCCGTGGAACACCGTCCTGGAACTCTCCACGACCCTTAAGAATCTGGGCAGCTCCGTCAGTTCCATTGACACCATTGCCGATGCTTTGGAAGGCACCAGCGTGGTGTCCAACAACGACATCCGGGAACTGGTACCGTTTAATCACCTCCGCAATTCCCGTGCCGATGATGGGCTGGCTTATTGGGTCAGTTCCGGCTTTGAAGCTGACAGTGAAAATGGTGCGTCCGGCACGGCATCTTTCAAGGCCGTGGGTGTTGCCGGAATGACAAAGAGCCTCGCTCAGACCGTCTATCCCTCCAACCGCAGCAGTTACACGCTGTCTGCCCAGGTCGCCTCGAAAGACCTGGAGAAGCTGGGTGATGATGCCCAGGTCGGCATTGAGGTGGTCATTGAATACGAGGACGGCAGCATCGAGACCCGATTCATTGACCTGTACTGATTGGAGGGTGTTATGGCTTATTTTTCTAAAACCTCGGAGAAGATCACCCCACAAGGCTACTTCTCCAAGGTCAAATGCATTACAGTGCGCGTGTGCATTACCAACTGCTCCGGCACACTATATGTGACAGACCTCTTGCTGCAGCCGGGTTCTGTAGCCACGGGATGGGTAGGTCATCCCTGTGAACTGCGGTGGGTGTTGGATGGCTGATCCTGCGTTCATTCGTCTTGCCGAGGTCATCAATAAAAAACGGAATATGCGTGTCATGAGCATTACGGTGAAACCTACCATCACCAACTGCTCCGGCACCATCTGGTTCACCGACCTGCAACTGCAAGATGGCCCCGCTCTGACTGGATATACACCTCATACGGAAGTACGGCTGGAGAAGATGGATAAGGTTTGGTTCAATGGAGTGGTTCGCTCTGCAGCGACAGCTGTGCTGTTTAATCTGGGAGAAACTTCTGGTGGGCTGGATATCCATCTCTACCCCAAATCAGATATGGCGGCTGGCTCGGTTCAGCTTGCCCAGGGAGTGGGCGGTCAGAAGGTAGTGTTCCCAAATGCACTCAAAGCAGAAGATGACCTGGCTCTGCTGGCATCTGTCCGGGAATGCACCAAAAACGGGGTGACTGAGCCGAAAGACGGATTTTATCAATACAGTGCCGCTTGGGACTCCAAACATCAGATCACTTTGGAGGACGGGAAGTCCGCCAGGGTGATTTTTGAATTACAGCAGATGAAGGATGGAGGTGATTCGTTCTGATGGACAAACTCAAAGGCAAACGCATCATGGTCTGGACATTCATGGGGAACGCCAGAATGTATGAAGCCCTGCGTGATTATGGCGACCGCATTGATACCATTGGCCTGTTTTCCTTTAAGGTTGGCGCGACAGGGACGATCATTGAGAGCGGGGTCACCATAGCCAGTATGATGCCCTATATTACCAAGTGGCCCCATATCCGATGGCTTTTGACGGTTGCCAATGACGGCTCTAATACCATCTTCAAGGCTCTGCGAAATAATACCGGCGGCGCACAGGACACTTTCTGTTCGGAACTTGTCCGCATCATGCAGAAATACCCCTGGTGCGATGGCGTGGATATCGACCTGGAAAAGGGTGATGATTATTCTACTCACGCCGCATCCACGGCAATGTTCGCCCACATCTACGACACAGTAAAAACCTATGACCCCACAAAACAGATGAATATCTGCCTGCCCGGTATGACTTCGGTCAACGGGTCGGTCGGCGGTGAGAACTGGTGTGTATACGGCAACCTTGATCCGTATTGTGATACCGCCTCCATCATGAGTTACGGCATGGCTTGGGCGGGGTCTGCTCCTGGTCCTGTATCGCCAAGAAGCTGGCTGGAAGGTGTCTACGACTATGCTGTAACGGTGATGAACCCGGACAAGGTGTTCCTTGGTATGCCTGCCTACGGTTGGAACTGGCAGATCTATGACACCCCGGAAAACCTGGGTGAATATTACCGTGGGGTCTCTAACACTTATTACGCTGCGAAATACTGGATGACCGGGGCGTACAACTTCACGGATGACGGGCCGCCCCAACCGATGATCCCCATTATTGCCTATTGGGATGACTATGACATGGGACCGTGGGCACTTCCTCATGTGTATGACTACATGGAAGGTCGCGATGCCGTTTCCAAGAGTTCGCCCCAGATCTCCGAAACCTATAACCGCAGACGATACCTCACCGCCTATGGCAAGGAGCAGAGGGCCGAATTTGGTGATATTATCCTTGACCACAATGCGGAGCCGGACAGTTACTCCGGCGTTGTATCCGTGTCCGAAACGCTGGTCACGCTTGGGGATGAAGGCTCTGCGACCTACAAGTTCAACATTACGGAACCAGGAACCTATGATGTTGCTATTCGGCTCTGTTACCCATTCTGGGATAAGAACGGGATTTACGCATCCCTGGACGGAAACAGCGTCCATTTCTCAGAGAGTCGGATTTGGTGGCCGTACTGGAGAACGACCTTCTGGACAGCACTTGCCAAAGGTGTCACACTCTCTGCCGGGGAGCACACTCTGACCATCTCTGTCGATGTGAATGGTGTCCAGTTCTATGGCTTCCGGGTATGCTCGGACTTCTCAGAAGCGCCCTCGGCTGGAGATGCCACATACACCCTTGCC
>ULQT01043356.1_pt1 | contig 35755 bp, 25 predicted proteins | sample 1954791 | NCBI WGS metagenome assembly ULQT01 (sample SAMEA4835663, study PRJEB28245) | human gut metagenome | biome: gut microbiome; material: fecal sample | place: Denmark | collected 2008 | reverse complement strand
CCACCAGGTTGATTTTGTTGACATAATAATTGGGGTTAAGTTAAGTAAATACGCATAATCGGCTTATACTATCTTGATATAAACTGGTTTTCAATATTTACTTATGGGTTATTTATAATAATGAAAATTTATTGAAATGTTATCAGGGGATAGGATACGGACGGGCAGACGGGCTTTCAATAACGGGATAAGGCTTGAAATCCGTTCCGCCCTGTCTTTTACCCTGTTTCAGTCCGGCGGGTTCTTAGCCCAACGGATTCTCTTCTTCTCCGTCGTTTCCGCCGCCGTTGCCACCGCCGCCGTTACCGCCGCCTGTCTCTCCGTCCATTGCCGCCTGTACATCGAGAAATTCAATCTTCTCCCCTGCACGCGTAGACGTCAGATTCGGTTTCACACTGCTCGAAGCTCGAAAGTTTATCTTCACCGTCCTGATATTCTTGGATGTACAATCCTTTACATCCGCCACTCCCGCCGAGTGCGCCGAAAGGCTGAACACGCCGAACTCCTGAATATTCACCGAATGACCGTTATACAACGCCGTCCGCATCGCTTCCACGAAGTTCGTCAGCACACTCTTGATATCCCCGTAAGAAAGGGAACTTTTCTCTTTCATCTCGTACGCGATACTCTCCAGCGTCATTGTCTGACCCATCGTAACGAGGCGGGGATGAAACACTATCTCGGAATTTTTATTCTTCGGGTCTTTCCGATAACCCACTTTCTTAAATGGTACTGCCATAGTAAATTGAGAATTGAGAATTAAAAATTAAAAAATAGGGAGACTGAGCCGGGGTGCGCAATTGGCGGTTAACCATACCCTCTCTTGTTCCGTAGGACAAAGATACGGAAGTACGCACCGCTGTTTTGTCGTACATGGGTGCGGCGGTATATGTATGTCGATAGTTGGATTTCAAGTGATTATAATGTGCGGTTCACTTCCGTAGTCCGTATTTTTTCCGTATATTTGAGGTATATCCGAGAGATGGCTCGAACAAAAAAACAGTAATCATAAAACGTTTAAAATCATAACAAAGAGATGGAGAATCATTGCATTGAAGAACCTTTCATTATCCGTTCTTACAGAAAATCGGAGTTGGCGCACTTATATAATCCCGATATGCCGCTTGTGCCCGCCATGCGCAAGATGAGGTACTGGATACAAAGAAATCCCGAACTGTACGAGGCTATGTACAGGTCGGGAGAAGCAAGGGGAGACCACCGCTATACGAGGCGGCAGGTGAGGCTGATTGTAGAGACGCTGGGAGAGCCGTAAAAAACAATACCACCGACATCAAACATATACCGAGTTTTTTACCTATCTTTGTCAGTGTACAAAACAAAGTAATTATGAATACCTTAGAATTAGAAGCTTATAAGGCAGAATTGGCAAGGGAAGTATTGAGCATTGACAACAAAGAAGTGCTGGACGATATAAAAGAAATCATATTGAAAGGTACGGGACATAATGCACCCTGCCGGATGAATTTCAGTGAGGTAAAGCAACACCTGCAAGCTTCTGAAAAGCGGTTTGATGCAGGAGAATACATCAGTGAGGAACAAATGGAAGAGCTTTTTGACTCACTGCGGTAATGATTATACGATACGACGTTAAAGCCCGGTATCAGATTGAAGAAAATCCTGTCCTCTCGAAGTCTGTGAATCACCCTCTCCCTACGGAAAAGAATAATATTTTGCCTATGTCGCCAATCCCGCTTGCCGTACACCAAACGTAATTTGCAACATAGGCAGAACTTTTTTTGATATACATCCTATTGCCGGAAGTTGCGCTCCACCTCGTCCGACTGGAACTTCACCACCTCATACTCCGTACTGCCCTGACCGTTCGTACGCGTCGCAAAACCATACTTCTCGAGCGCCTGCACCAGCTCCTGCTGCGTCTGCCGGTTCACCTGCACCTTACCGTAAATCGTAAGATGGGTAAGGATGGCGGAAGCGGGCATCCACTGAACAGACAAATCCTCTGCCAGAGGACGGCGGAAAAAGACGAACAGGTTCTCTTCCACCGGGTCCTTCATCCGGTGACGCTCGTTATGAGTGTTCAGCCCGTCTATCTCGTCGCCCTCGTACCAATACCGGAAGCCGCTGCCCAGCAGCGACATAGCCTGCGAATACACCCCCTGATAATTCACGGGGCGACGATAATCCACCGAAAGCACCGATGAGGGCAGGAAACGCCGGTTGCCGTCGATGTCCTGCAAACACTGACGCTTGTTGGTACTCGCGATGAACGAGGCATGCCGCGCGAAACAGAAAGCCTGCGTATCGTACACCTTGCGCTGCGTCACGCTCTCCTGCGTGATGATACGCTTCAGCCCCGCAAGGTCGGCCGCCTTCACACCCTGAAACTCTTCCATGTTGATGAGATAGCGGGTGGAAAGCAGCAGCATGTCGTCCTTGCTGTCCGGACATATCATGCCCGTGTGGTAGTACTCGCGCCACTGGGGCGGAAGCAGACGGCTTATCCACGTGCTCTTGCCCTTGCCCTGACCGCCGAAAAGTATCAGCACGAGCTGGTTCACCTTCTTCTCATACAGCGCGCAGGCTACCGAACCTACCAGCCAGCGGCGGAAACTCTCGCGCCAGAACTTCCCGTCTTCCGTCCGTACGGTATCGGCCAGCTCGCCGATGTAGTCCGTTACGCCGTCCCACGGGGGAAGATTGAGCAGATAATCCTCAAAGGGATTGAACGCCGTGGCGTAGTCGGAGTCGACAATGGCCTTCAGCGTGTTCAGGGAGCAGTTGATGCCGTCCGTCAGCAGGCTTACGTAGATGGAGTTCAAATCCTTGCTCCGCAGGGGGCTGAAAACGGGAGAAGCGGTAAGGGAGTCCGTCCCGCACGCACCGTCCTGCTCGCAGAACTCCAGACGGTCCAGCACCGTATTGCGGCGGAAGCGGTAGCGAAGCGAAAGGAAATCCATGACGCGGCTGACGACGGGAACCTTGTCCTCTTTCGCCTTCTCGGCCGCACAGGTCTTGCTCACGTACAGGTAGGCGTTGCCGATGGCCCCCGCAACGTCCAGGTCGTCCTGCCGGAAGTCGCGTTCGGCAAGGAGCACGGCAACTTCCTGAGGGATGTCTTTGCGGAAGCAGCGGTTGCCCAGTATGAAGAGGAAATTGTCACGGTTGCCCTTACGGAAAACCTCGGAACGGCGGGTGGTGTTGAGCGCCTTTTTATACTCCATGAGATGCCAGGGGGCTATTTCGGCAGACAGGGCGGAAACGTCGTCACGCCGCGGCCTGTCACTCTTCTTGCCCTGCAATATTCCGTTACCCGCCGTTCCGTCCGGCAGCTTCCCCGGCAACCCGTCTTCCACCGACTTATCCCCCGCCCCTTTCTTCTTCCTCTCCGTCTTCCCGGGCACGAGCACCCGGGTCGTCACTTCCTCAATCTCCCCCAGCAGAGCCGTATTCAGATACGCCTGCGCATCGAACGAAGCGAAGAAGCCCCTACCGATATCCTTACCGCTCACGTCCACCGGAAGTCCGATGAGACGCTCCACGTACAGGCGGGCGGCCTCGTACATCAGCGCATGATGGTTCTCAAGCTCCGCGTACGTGATGAAAGGCACGGAGAAGGTCATCTTGCGCAGGCGGCGGGCATACGCCGTGCGTAGGTAGAGGAAGATTTTGAAGCCGTGCCGCTTGGGCGTGAGGAAGCACGCCACAACGTCGGCGTCGGCCTCAAGCAAACGGCGGACGGCATCCACACGGTCGTCCGCCAGCTCGTCCACGTCCACGGTGATGACGGGGTTGTAGCGAAGCAGGCTGTAAGGCTGCCGCAAGGCGGAGTAGTTTCCCGTGAGCGTAAAAAAAGGGAGCTGCTTCTTGATGGCGTTCGCTTTGGAGAGGTCGCCCAGACGCAACTGCTGCTCCACTTTCCGAACCGTATGGAAGTAGGCGCCGTTGCGGATGTTGGTTATCACGGTAGTCAGGTTCGTTTCGCCGGAAACGGTGGAGAAGCCGCTGTAAGCGGTAATCATGAGGTCTTTCATTGATGTTTGTTTTAGTTTGCCCTATCGGCGGGAACAAAGATAAGCGTACGCTCCCGGATACGAAAATAGTCCTCTCCACAGGAAAGGACTATCCGCTTCACTTATTTCGGACGCTCATCGGACGCGCCCTGCTCCTCTTTCGGGAAAAGACGGGCAAGGGTATTGTACAGCGCCGTTTCGATGGACTGTTCCTTCATCTCCGAACTGCGGTCGCGGTCTTTCTCCACAAAGCAGAATGCGTGCAGAATATGAGCCCAGCACCTCACCTCACGGCTTATACTTAAATCAGGACATCCCGCCGTCTGATGGCCGTGTATCTGGCAGGCAACGGCCTCGAACAGAAGCTGTTTGCCCGTATCCACGTGCACCTTGCCGTCAAGCATCAGGTCAATCCCCGTAACGATGCGGGATACGTCGAGCTTTTCATCTTTCGAAACAAACACATAACGGTCGCAATCTACAAACTCCGCTTTTTTAAAATAGCACTTTTCATACTCTTTTCTCTTTTTTCGTTTAACATTTAAAGGCTTCAATTAATATTAACAGGCAAATTTAAACATTTATTAAACGCGGGCAAAACAATCGCCGGAAACTTGTTGAGAATAAAAAAAATCGCCGACACCGTGAAGAAAGGCAGGAGGGTATATCCCCCTCTCTAATGAATCGGCGATTTTTAACCGAAAAAAAAGAAAGAATACGCCCGTGCGTGCGCACACGCGCATGTACTATATATATGAAACTTGTATCATCAGGGAAAAGTTGTAAAGAACAGAGAAATAACGGCAGGGAGTATTGTAACGAAAATTCAACGAAAACAGGGGTGTTTTTTAAACGTACGTTTGATAAACACAAAGATACGCATACTTTTCATAATACCAAATTATTTTGATAATATTAATTTTGGATGACAGCAAAATAATTTTTCAATATGTTGTGGAACAGACGCTTACATCCGAAATAAAAATAGTGCCCTGACAAAGGAATAAGTATAAAGGGCGGGGCTGAAAGAGAGCCCCGAAAAGGTGTTTTTCAGACGTACGTTTAATAAACACTTTGCCCTGAAAAGCAAGTAAACAAGCAAACAAACAAATAACATTTATGAACCTGAAACCTTTGTTAATCATTGGGTTTATGCAGGTGCTGCCTTTTCCAATATATTCACAGGAAGCGCGAGAGACAAAAAAAGAGGTCTTCAGCGCCGACACCGAACAAAAGACAGAACTCGTACTGCATTTCCGCTTCGACCGCTCGCTGGTCGACTACGGCTATCGTGACAACCACCGGGTACTTGCCGCCATGCACGAAATCTTCGCAGACAGCCTGTGTGTATCCCGGATAGACTCCGTGTGCATACAAGCCTTTTCCTCACCCGAAGGAAACATCACCTACAACCAACGTCTCGCCCTGCAACGTGCACAGGCCGTCAAAGGGTATCTGGTCTGGAAATACCCCGGACTGAACCAGTACCGTATCCGTACCTCTGCGCAGGCGGAGAGCTGGGACGCCCTGCGTGATGTCGCACTGAACGATACGCTCCTGCCCTGCCGAGACGAAATATTGCAGATATTGGCGTTGAATACCAGTGAAAGCCGGAAAGAAGCCCTCTTGAAGAAGCTGAATGTAGGTATTCCGTATCGGCATATAAACCAATGGATTCTGCCTGCATTGAGAAACGCATCTATATGTACTGTCTATATGCGGCCGCTAAGGCATGCACAGCAAGGTAGCAGGCTTATAGCAGATGCTCAGGGTAATAACATGAAAGAGTACCAAAAGGCAGACGGAGCAGAGATTACAGATGATACGGAAGTCGTAAACGGTGTGAGAGTTGCGAAAGGCAATGATACAAACGCTAACGGTACAGAAACTGTAAACGGCGTAAGAGTTGAGAAAGGCAATGTTGCAAACGCAAACGGTACAGAAGTTATAAACGGTGTAAGAGTTGCAAAAGGTAATGATACAAACGCTAACGGTACAGAAGTTATAAACGGCGTAAGAGTTGAGAAAGGTAATGATACAAACACTGACGGTACAGAAACTGTAAGCGATGTAAGGGTTACAGAAGGCTATGTTGCAAACGCTAACGGTACAGAAGTTATAAACGGCGTAAGAGTTGAGAAAGGTAATGATACAAACGCTAACGGTACAGAAATTATAAACGGTGTAAGGGTTACGAAAGGCAATACTACAAATGCAAACGGTACAGAAACTGTAAACGGTGTAAGGGTTGCGAAAGGCAATGATACAAACGCTAACGGTACAGAAGTTATAAACGGTGTAAGAGTTACGAAAGGCAATATTGCAAACGCAAACGGTACAGAAACTGTAAGCGGTGTAAGGGTTACAGAAGGCAATGTTGCAAACGCTAACGGTACAGAAGTTATAAACGGCGTAAGAGTTGCGAAAGGCAATGTTACAAACGCAAACGGTACAAAAACTGTAAACGGCGTAAATATTGCGAAAGATAATGATACAAACGCTAACGGTACAGAAGTTATAAACGGTGTAAGGGTTGCGAAAGGCAATACTACAAACGCTAACGGTACAGAACTAACGGACAACACAGAAATCATCGGTAGTACGAAAGTAACAGGCAATACCCCAGCAAAAGGTAGCGCCAACGCAGTAACACCCGGCAAATCCCGCCGTCACCCCCTCTTCGCGGTAAAAACCAATCTCCTCTTTGATGCGGCGCTCATGCCCAACATCGAACTGGAAGTCCCCATAGGCAAACGCTGGTCGCTCAACGGAGAATACATGTTCCCCTGGTGGCTGATAAACGATGACAGATACTGCCTGCAAATACTCATGGGCGGACTGGAAGTCCGTTACTGGCCTGGCAGAAGAAGCGGAAGAGACGTACTCACCGGACACTTCCTCGGCCTCTACGCAGGCGGTGGAAAATACGACCTGCAATGGGACAAGAACGGCTATCAGGGAGAATTCTTCATTGCCGCCGGAGTGAGCTACGGCTACGCCCACAGCATCGCCCGCAATCTCCGACTGGAATACAACATCGGCATCGGAATGCTCCGAACCGACTATCGCCACTACCACTCCCGAGACAACCACCGGACCCTGCTCTGGCAGGAAAACGGCGAGTACACCTGGCTGGGCCCCACAAAACTGAAAATATCACTCGTTTGGCTGATTACAGGAAAAAACAAAAAATAAAAGAATATGCTATCCCCTCTGACTCAAATAGCAATAACGTTGTTGCACGACATCGCCATGCACGAACCGCATGAAGCGATAGGCCACTGCACCTCTCCCGAAGAGTTGCGATACATATACACACGCCTCGAACAGAAAGGAATGATATGCCGCAACGAAAAGGAAAAGGAAAAAGTAAAAACAACCGAAGATGCCGACGCCGATACATACACCACCTGTTCCTACAAGCTGTGCCGACCGCTATGCGAAATCTCCCTGCTCGAAGTGCTCGAAGCCATAGACGGACACCTGAACTGCAACCATCCCACCACCGAAGCGTTCTACACCCGCTACGGAAAAGTAGCGCAGAAACTGGGAGTGGTCAACTATATTACAAGGCTCTACCTGTCGGAAATAAAACTGATAGATTGTTAATACTAAAACACAGAAATAAATGAAGAATACAGTTTTGTTTTTGCTACTGCCGCTCTGGCTGGCATCCTGCGAACGAAGGGAACTGACCTACTATACGGAGGCCGAAATAACCGTGACGGCCGACTGGAGCCGTGCCGACCAGCAGGAAGAAAGCCAATACGGAGCCACCTTGATTTTCTATCCGCAGGACGGAGGCACACCGCGCGTCGTACTGATGGGAGACCGTACGCAAACCACCGTACGCCTGCCCTATGGACGCTACGACGCCATACTATTCAACCGTTCGTTCGACGAGTTCGGCACAATGGCCTTCCGGGGACAGGAGCAACTGCACACCCTCGAAGCCTACGCCCTGCAAACGGAGACGCGCTACGGAACGAAAATCATCACCGCGGCGCCCGGCAAGCTGGCTTCTGCCGTGATACGCGACTTCGAAGTGACGGACAACATGCTGGGCAACTACGCCCCGGCCGGAGTACGCAACATGGCCGACTGTCCCGACGGAGCCTGCAGGCTGCAGTTCACTCCCCTGCCCCTCACCCGCAAGGTGAAAGTAAAGCTGCACATCACAGGTATCGACAACCTCAAGCAGGCCACGTGCCAACTCAGCGGCGTACCCCTCTCCGTTTACCTGCACGACGGCAATACGGACAACGCCGAGAAAGGCGCGCAGGAATTTGAAATAGAGGACATCACCCCGGATGAGGACTTCGCCGCCAACGGCACACTCAACGGACTGATTCATCTTTTCGGACTACCCGCCCCCGAAGAAGTGCAAATCAAGGTAAGAGCCTTGCTGAAAGACAATACCACCGTTGTAGAGCGCGAAGTGGAAAACATCGAAGCGAACGAAGAGGCGGACGGCAGCGGCGTCACCACCCTGCACATAAAGGCCGACATCACCGAACCCCTGCCCGACATAAAGCCCTCGGAAGATTCCGGATTCGGCGCCGACGTAGAGGAATGGGGACAAGAGAACAATACGGAAATCCCGATTTGACAAACATGGATTATCAATCTGACGATACTATTTACCAATCTAAAAACAACATTCAGTTATGAAAACAAAGAGTTTATTCTCACTGACCATCGCCCTGTTGGCTTTGGCAGGATGTTCGGAGAATGAGATTACCGAACAGAACCCGGACGCTAACAAAGCCATAGGATTCAACACCTACACCGCGGCACAAGCCCGTGGAGCGGAAAACGGACTTCCCGACGTAAAAACTTCCGGTTTCGGAGTGATGGCGTACCAGACAAACGGAGCTTACACCCCTGCCGGAGCAAAGTCCGAGTTCATGAACAACCAGAAAGTGACATGGAACGGCAGCGGCAACGCATGGGAATATACCCCTTCAAAGTTCTGGCCGTCGGGCACCAACGACAAAGTTTCGTTCTTCGCCTACGCACCGTATGCGGGCAGTAACGGCATCACACTGGTGTCTGCCGACGCAAGCAACAACCCGCAAGTGAATTTCAGCCTGCAATCCAACCAAAAGGATATGATAGACCTGGTTGTGTCCGACCCCATGGACGGCTCCAACGGTACAATGGACATGACTTCGGCTTCGGGCACGGTAGACTTCAAGTTCCTGCATCCGCTGACCAGAGTGGCCATGGAAGCCAAAACGGGTACGGACATCAGCGCCAACACCGACACAAAGGTATTCATCACAGCCGTATCGCTGGTACATACCAGCAAGCTGAACAGCAAAGGCACGTTGGACATGAAAGCCCTGACATGGGCAAGCAATACGTCGGATTACCTGGCTTCTCCTTATGCGCTGACGGCAGCCTCATCCAACGGCATACTGAACCTGACGGCAGCCAGTTTCGCTGGTTACACCACAAGCTCCATCGACATATCTTCCGGCGGAACAACCGCCACATCGCTATTCCCCGCCAACGAATACCTGTTCCTGCTCCCGGTGGATAATGCCACAGGAACAGCCGCAGCGGGTGACGTACAGGTAAAAATCGAATATGATATAGTGAACAAGACAAGCGCCGCCACCCACACCGCTTCCAATGTTGAAAAGACAGTGAACCTGCCTGCCGGTGTCCTCAAGAAAGGTACAGCCTACAAATTCACTTTCACGGTGAGCCTGAACGCCATCTCGTTCGACGTAACTACCGTAGAAGGCTGGGGCACGGAGAGCAACCAACCCGTAACCGTTCCATAATCCTATATACTGAAACGGCAATTTAATGATTTCCCATCGCCCGGTCAAGGTTGAATGTCCTTCTCCGGGCACACAACAAACTTTTTCAGTAAAAGAAGCAAGCAATGAATATGACGAGAAGAATGAAAGGCGCGTACATCCTGATTCCGCTGCTGTGCACCCTGTGCGCCGGCTGCGACAGCGAGGACGAAAGCCTTATGTCCACCCGGGAGATTGGTTTCTCCACCACCGTAGCAAGCAGTGAAGCGGAACCCGGTACACGTGCCGAAGCCACTACCGACAACCTTACGGAAATGGGCGTATTCGCCTACTTTACGGGCACAGGCAACTTCAGCAACGGCAGTTCCACTCCCAACCACCTGTACAACCAATCGGTGAAGAAAACGGGCGGCGTCTGGACGTACAGCCCCGTAAGGTATTGGCCTGCCAACGCCAACGAGAAAGTATCATTCTTCGCTTACGCGCCCCATACCGCCGCCGTTTCCGGCAACGCCAACGACAAGATACGGATAACGAAGCCCACTGCCTTCAATGCCCCGGGCAGACCTGTTATCAGCTATTCCGCCCCCAAAGGGGAGCTCGACCTGCTGCTCTCGACAGGCGTAACGGATTGCACCAATACTCATGGTCCCGTACAGTTCACCATGAAGCACGCCATGACCAAAGTGGTCTTTAAAGTACAACTGAACGATGGTGACTCCAAAACCATAACTGGTATCAGCACCGAGTGCGCCTCATCGGCCGACTTCAGCATAAACGACGCCAACACCGCGGTCACTGCGGAAAACATCGGTACAAGCAAAAGCACTTGCACGGCCACCGTCAGCATAACGGCCGACGGCACGGTAAAGACCGTAAAAGAATTCTTCCTGATACCCTCGCACCCGAACGATACGAAGGTGACGCTGACCTACACCGACAGCGACGGTTCCCACACCATCGAAGGCGCTCTGCCCAACGTCACCCCCAACGACTGGCTGTCCGGCAAAGCCATAGGCTACACCCTGAAAATACAGGACAACCGGATAACAGCCATCACAACAGACACTGATATGGCATGGGAAACGCAGCAAACACCCTCGCCTACACACGCCTTCTACAACTATATCATAGCCACCGCCGAAGACCTCGCCAACTTCCGCGATGATGTCAACAACGGCAACCGAAACGCCCGTGCCCTGCAAATCGCAGACATCGACATGCAAGACCTCGCCACCTCGCCCACCCATAGCGAAGACGCGACCAACTGGACACCGATAGGACACGGCACCCAGTATTTCCAAGGCTCCTACAACGGCAACGGCCACACCATCAGCAACCTGAAATTGCAATGGCATGCAAAATACACGCAGGAAGCCGGAATGGGACTCTTCGGCGGCATTCTAAACGCCAACCTGATAGGCATACATCTGCGGAATACAGAGATTGCCCTTCAAGCCCCTTCAAGCGGCACAGGAACATTAGTAGGCTATATGCGTGAGAATTCAAAAGTGATATCCTGCTCCGCCACCGGGAAAATCAAGACCGTCATATTAGGAGAAATCTCAGGCGGCATGCCCTACTCCACAGGCGGGCTGATAGGCTATGCGAACTGTGATGCCGGCTTATCATGGGTAGTCCTTTGCAATGCCAAAGTGGATATAGGGGAAAACGGCAGTGTAATCCCAAATACAGGTTTATGTTCCGTCGGCGGCCTGATAGGCTACGCGTATAATGTCGACGTGGCATCCTGCTACGCTTCAGGCAACATCGAGATAAAAGATATACCGACAAAAAATATGTATATCATTTATGTGGGCGGGTTCTGCGGTAGTAGTACGGAAGGCTGTATCGTCGGCTCTTATTCTTTGGGAGACATAGCCGTCTCCCTCCCAAACAGGGGCTCTGTCGACGATATTATATATGCAGGCGGCTTTTTAGGCAATATCAACTCAGGCTCCCTTCTATCTTGTTACAGCTATGCGACGTTGGCGCTTGCCTATCCCAATATAGCATCGCAATCGCAGACAGGCCAAATATGTTTTGGCGGTTTCATAGGTTACTGGACTGAAAACGGTACGATGTTTTTCTGTTATGGAGACGGCACAAGCATACCCAGCTCACATGATTTCTCGTCCAGAATATTTAGCGAAGAATTCATAGGTTACGGCAAAATCGACCAGTACTGTTTCTCCTCGAGTACGCTTATGGGACAAACGGTGCAAGATATCATAGCACCCGGCTCTCCTATCGAATCGATCGTGGATTACCCCTTCATCAAGTATGATTTCTCAATCAATTCATATTGGACGGATTATCGGTTCTACTCGAAGAAATGGGATTCCGAATACTTTTGGAAACCCACTCCGGATGAGCAAGGACATCCCCGAATCAGTTACGAAATAGAAGACCCCACACTCCCATAATCCCTAACAACAGCATGACAATGAAAAAGCAAATCTTATATATCCTATACAGTCTATGCGGCATGGGCATCCTATGGTTCTGCACCGCCTGCACGGAACAAGACGAACTGCCTGCGGCCGACTTGCAGCCCCTCGCTTTCACCATAGGCGAACCCCTTCCCTTTCAGGAAATGACGGCAGGCGCCAGCGGCTTTACACCTCAAACGGCAAGCATGGACGACCCGCACGCCCATACCCGCATCGCGGATTCGGGAACAACCCTGTCGTGGAATAACGGCGACAAGGTATATCTTGCCGTAACCATCACCTCAGGCGGAACCGCCACGTATGCCTACGCTACCACCACATACAGCAGCAGCGGCAGCACATGGAGCGCGCTCGACCCAGCCATCTCCGTACCGGTAGGAGCAACCGTCAACGTAGAGGCACTCTACGCCAAAGGCACGCTGTCCGGTAATACGATTACCATCGCCGCCAACAGCATCATCATGAAAGCCACCGCCACCGACATCGCCATAACGGCCGCCACTTCCGTACCATTAACTTTTCAGAGCGCACTGGTACGGGCGGAAGTAACCGGAATAGGCAGCAACAGCCTGACCGCTGAAGTTAAAAGCAGTTCCGTATCCATCCCCCAAAGCGTAGACATACAGCCCGCCGACGGCAGTTTCAGCATCACTTCCAAGACCTCTGCAATTACAAGCAACGCGGTGTACTATGTGCTCCCCGGAGCATTGAGCATCGCAACCGAGAATGGAAAAACCTTCAGCCTGTCCGGCATGAAAGCCAACAGCTCCTACCTTCTGGACATAAGCGGAGCGGGCGGCAATGTAACTGCCGATGGCAGTGAATTCAATAAAGCCGTAACACTGAATCTCGGAAACTATGCGGACGCGTTGGGCACGGTGTCCCGCGTAGTGCTAAACGGCACGAGCTATACGGCGACGCACGCCGCCGGCAACACCTATACACTGAGCAACATAACGGCAATCCCCGCTTCGATTACTTCGTTGGATATCTATGTTAATGACAATATAGCCAACTCCTCACAACTGTTGCTATCCGCCACTACCTACCTGCTGACATTGGAACGGCTGTCCAAAATAATCACCGTTCCCCTCAATACGGGCGGTATGGAAGGTGAAGGTCTCGCCAGCTCCGCATGTCCGGTAACCACCCCGGTGCAACTGAGAGGTATAGCGCAAAACCCCGGCAAGTATTATAAGCAAACGAAAAATCTCAGCTTACGGATTTATAAGAACTGGGTTCCCATCGACTTCTCCGGCAATTATGACGGGGGCGGCTACGTAATCACAGACCTGACCAGCACCAACGGCGGACTTTTCGGCAGAAATCAAGGAAAACTGAAGAATATCCGCATCGGTTCGGGAACGATAAAGGGCTCGGGTCTCGTTGGCGGAATATGCGCCGTACTGCCCAACGGCAGCAATGCCCTCGTTGAAAATTGCAGCAATGCCGCCACCATAGAAGGTACCAACGACGGCGGAGCAGGCTCGTACATTGGCGGAATATGCGGACAGGTGGAAAGCGGATGCTCCATTCTGCATTGCATGAATTTAGGTACCGTCACCGGCAAAGCGGAACTGTTAGGCGGCATCGTAGGATGGATAAGTTCCGGAACCGCAAGCTATTGTCACAACGACGGCGAGGTAATGCCTACCAAACCCTATCACCCCGGCAAGTCGGCAGGCTACGGCGGAATAGCCGGCGGCATATATTACAGCAACGCCACCCTTTCTTACTGCTATAACCTCGGCACAATCGCCCCCAACAGTTGGGAAGGAGACGGCGGCGGTACAGCCAAACGAGGCGAAATCGTAGGCTGGAGTGAAAACGGCAACGGCGTACAACACAATTGGTATAAAATGGGAGATACCCCCGTAGGAGACAACGGCGTCAACGCCTCGGACAATAATCAATTCGGAAATGGTACTCCCGGCTGGCCCGAATACAGCACAGAAGCCTCAAACGGTTGGGGAAGCAGTCACTGGAAATCATTCAGCTATGGCTCTATTCCCGAGTTGCTGTGGGAGTAGCAGGGGATGAGTGGGGAGAGAGAAATAGAATGAGAAATGTTGTATAATCCCATTTTTAATTGTACCGAATTCGGTACAATTAAAAATGCGGCAGGGAGCAACAATTTCGTGCTTTCGGTAAAAACGTGGATAGAATAAACCGGTGCAATCGGCATTCATTCTGTGGCCATCAAATGAGCATATTGGAAAGTGATGATAATCAAAATCGTAAGTTATTGAAAGATCGAATGCATCGATCCGGCCATTCTTGTACGCAGCAAATAAACTCTCCTTTACTTCATAGATTCTAACTTTTATACTATCTTTGTTCTGTGGCACTTCAAAGGTAACACATTGAAGTACCACAGAACAAATAAAAGATATGAAGGATAAAGAACTTGATATTGCGTATTTTGTTTCATTTTGCATTGAACAATACAAGGTGCATATCTCTGCCACCGGTGGAGAAGTCATGAGTATATTCGACCAATACGGAGTTACAGAATACTTATCTGCAAACTTTGATGTATTACATACTCAAAGCAGACAATGGCTGTTAGAAGAAATTGATGACTTCATACAACAAAGGAAACAGGAGGAACAAAAATGAAACTATATCACGGCAGTATAGATAGAGAAATAACCAATCAAAACCTACATTTACTTTTACCCGCCAAAGTAAGTCTGTTCGCCAAAATCTATGCCGCCGAAAAAGGCGGAACATTATTAGACGCCCTTCGGGCATTCTATAAATCCGATACATATAAAGAACTGGAACAAGAGGAAACAAAATTATGGCACTACGGCCCGGTAGCTCTTTATGAAGAGTATATGGAGAAAACAAACCGCAAACATCATAAAATTAATTTACCATAAACTCCGACATACAATTTATGCCGGAGTTTATTGCATTTTCCCAGCTATATTTTGCCATCTCGCAAAAAATAACGAATTTTGCTCGTTCAAAACAACGGTCATACAAAATTAAAGATAAATGAAAAAAGCTCTAATTTCCGGAATCACCGGACAGGACGGCTCGTTCCTTGCAGAATTCCTATTGCAGAAAGGCTATGAAGTGCACGGCATCATGCGCCGTTCATCTTCTTTCAACACCGGACGCATCGAGCATCTGTACTTTGACGAATGGGTGCGTGACATGAAGCAGAAACGTACCGTCAACCTGCACTATGGAGATATGACGGACAGTAGCTCGCTGATACGCATCATCCAGCAGGTGCAACCGGACGAGATATACAACCTCGCCGCACAGAGCCACGTAAAAGTATCTTTCGACGTGCCCGAATACACCGCCGAGACAGACGCCATAGGCACGCTGCGCATGCTGGAAGCCGTACGTATCCTCGGACTGGAAAAGAAAACGAAGATATACCAGGCCTCTACATCAGAACTGTTCGGCAAGGTACAGGAAGTGCCCCAGAAAGAGACTACCCCGTTCTACCCGCGCAGCCCGTACGGCGTAGCCAAGCAATACGGCTTCTGGATTACGAAGAACTACCGTGAAAGCTACGGCATGTTCGCCGTCAACGGCATCCTCTTCAACCACGAAAGCGAACGCCGCGGCGAAACATTCGTAACCCGCAAAATCACACTGGCCGCCGCACGCATAGCCCAAGGCTTTCAAGACAAACTGTATCTGGGAAACCTCGACGCACGCCGTGACTGGGGATATGCCCGCGACTACGTGGAATGCATGTGGCTCATCCTGCAACACGACACACCGGAAGACTTCGTGATTGCCACCGGAGAGATGCACACCGTACGTGAGTTTGCCACGCTGGCCTTTGCAGAAGCAGGCATACAGCTTCGTTGGGAAGGCACAGGCGCAGACGAGAAAGGCATCGACTGCAAAACCGGCAAAGTACTGGTGGAAGTAGATCCCAAATACTTCCGTCCGTCCGAAGTGGAACAACTGCTGGGCGACCCCACCAAAGCCAAAACGTTACTGGGCTGGAACCCGCAGCAGACGAGCTTTAAAGAGTTGGTGCGCATCATGGCGGAGCATGACATGAAGTTCGTACGGAAACTGCATTTGAGAAGCAAAGAGATTTAACCAAATAATTAATTTTCAGAAACCATCCCATTCATTACAATGTTAGACAAGAACGCAAAAATATACATCGCAGGGCATCGCGGACTGGTAGGTTCCGCCATCTGGAAAAACTTGCAGGAGAAAGGCTACACCAACCTCGTAGGCAAAACCCATAAAGAACTCGACCTGTTGGACGGAGTCGCCGTACGCCGTTTTTTCGATGAGGAGCAACCGGAATACGTATTCCTCGCCGCCGCTTTCGTAGGCGGTATCATGGCAAACAGCATCTACCGCGCCGACTTCATCTACAAGAATCTCCAGATACAGCAAAACGTCATTGGCGAGAGCTTCCGCCACAACGTGAAGAAACTGCTTTTCCTGGGCAGCACCTGTATCTACCCGCGTGACGCCGAGCAGCCGATGAAAGAAGACGTCCTGCTCACCTCACCGCTGGAATACACCAACGAGCCGTATGCCATCGCCAAGATTGCCGGGCTGAAGATGTGCGAAAGCTTCAACCTGCAATACGGTACGAACTACATCGCTGTCATGCCCACCAACCTCTACGGCCCCAACGACAATTTCGACCTGGAACGCAGCCACGTACTGCCCGCCATGATTCGCAAGGTACACCTGGCCCACTGCCTGCAACAAGGCGACTGGGATGCCGTACGCCGCGACATGAACCTGCGCCCCGTAGAAGGTATCGACGGCGGCAACAGCAACGAAGAGATACTGAACATACTTGCCAAATACGGCATCGGCGAAGGGGAAGTCAAGTTATGGGGTACGGGAACGCCGCTGCGTGAATTCCTCTGGAGTGAGGAAATGGCGGACGCCAGCGTATTCGTCATGGAGCACGTGGACTTTAAAGATACCTGCAAAGCCGGAGAGAAGGATATCCGCAACTGCCACATCAACATCGGTACGGGCAAGGAAATCACCATCCGCCGCCTTGCCGAACTGATTGCGGGCACCGTGGGGTATCGCGGAAAGCTCACTTTCGACAGCAGCAAACCCGACGGCACCATGCGTAAACTCACCGACCCCGGCAAACTGCACGCGTTGGGCTGGCAGCATAAGATAGACATCGAGGAAGGTGTAGAGCGGATGTACCGCTGGTATTTAAGCAACGATAAATAAGCATGACGGTAAAACTCCGGCACATCGGCGGCATCGTATGGCTGATGCTCCTCTTTTGCATCGTCCCGGCAGTGGTGACAGCCGCTGCCACAACCTACCCTGTCCGGGGAAAAGTCATTGACAAGAACTCCCGAAAGCCCGTCGCCTACGCCAACGTAACGGTAACGGGCCTTCCGGGTAAAGGGGCTTCCACCGACTCGCTCGGCGTATTCCGCATCGAACAGGTACCGCCGGGAATATACCGTTTCGAGGCTACGTGCATAGGGTACGTCACCGCATCCAGCCCGGAATATATAGTCTCCGCCTCTACTCCGTTCATCGAAATAGAGATGGAAGAAGACGCCAATCTGCTGACGGCGGTCGTGGTTACGCCCTCTCCTTTCCGGAGAAGCATAGAAAGCCCTGTAAGCATGCGTGTCATCGGCTTGCAGGAAATCGAGAAAAGCCCCGGAGCCAACCGGGATGTTTCCCGCATAGTACGCGCCTATCCGGGCGTGTCATTCTCTCCTGTCGGCTACCGAAACGACCTTATCGTACGGGGCGGCTCACCTTCCGAAAACCGTTTCTACATGGACGGCATCGAGATACCTAACATCAATCATTTCGCCACGCAAGGCGCGTCGGGCGGCCCGGTAAGCATCGTCAACGCCGACCTCGTACGGGAGATTACATTCTATACAGGCGCATTCCCCGCCAACCGTTCCGGAGCATTGAGTTCCGTGCTCGACTTCCGGCTTCGTGACGGCAACCCGGACAAGCAGACTTTCAAGGCAACGCTCGGAGCATCCGAAGTGTCCCTGAGCGGCAGCGGACATTTCAATGACCGCACCACCTACCTTTTCTCCGTATGCCAGTCGTACCTGCAACTGTTATTCAAAGCATTGGGGCTGCCTTTCCTGCCCAACTTCATAGACGGGCAATTCAAAATAAAAACCAGGCTGACGGAACATGACGAGCTGACCGTACTCGCCCTGACAGGCATCGACAAAATGAAGCTGAATACGGACGAAAAAGGAGAAGACGCCGAATACCTGCTCAGCTACCTGCCTACCATCCATCAGGAGACTTTCACCGTAGGAGCCGTGTACAGGCATTACGCCGGAAAGCACACGCAGTCCGTCACCCTCAGCCACAATTATCTGAACAACCGCAACCTGAAATACCGGAATAATGATGACTCTTCCGAAGACAACCTTACCCTGCGTCTCCGTTCGGTAGAACAGAAAACCACCGCCCTGTTCGAGAACCGGACCCGTCTCGGACAATGGACTTTGAAAGAGGGTGCGGAATTTACCAACTCCGGCTATACGAATAATACCGACAGTCCGTTCTCCCTCTACAAGACCTCGCTCGATATCATTGGCTGGGGAGCTTTCTTCTCGTCCGACTATTCCACCCGCGACAACCGTTTCACCCTCTCCGCCGGCATCCGCGTGGACGGCAACAACTACAACCGCGGCATGAAACAATTGTGGAAGCAGTTGTCTCCCCGCCTCTCCGCCTCGTACAAGCTGTCGGAGCAATGGATTCTGAACGGAAGCGCCGGGCTTTACCACCAGTTGCCGCCCTATACGGCGCTGGGCTACAAAAACAACGATGGGACCTACCTCAACAAAGCATTGAGATATATGCGGGTAATGGAGAGCAGCATCGGCGCAGACTGGCATCTGCACGACCGTATCATGATTTCCGCCGAAGGCTTCTTTAAGCGTTACAACCGTATTCCCCTCTCCCTGCAAGATAACATCCCGCTGGCCTGCAAAGGCAACGACTACGGCGTGGTAGGCAATGAACCGCTGGCTTCTACCGCCGACGGCAGGGCATACGGCCTGGAAACCATGTTCAGGTGGCAGGTATCCGGCCGCTTCAACCTGGTATCTTCCTTCACCCTCTACAAAAGCGAATACCGCAACCATTCGGGAGACGATTACATTCCGTCCGCATGGGACAACCGTTTCATCCTCAACATGAGCGGCACGTACAACCTGCCTAAGCGCTGGAGCATAGGTGGCAAGGTGAGCTACATAGGCGGTGCGCCCTACACTCCCTACGATGAGGACAAATCATCGCTCGTCCAGGCCTGGGACGCCAAAGGACAGCCTTATTACGACTACTCGCTCTACAATACCGGGCGGCTTCCCGACTTCGCCCAACTGGATGTGCGTGTGGACAAGTCTTTCTACTTCCGCCGTTGCATGGTGGGACTCTATCTGGACTTGCAAAACGTGACCGGCAGCAAACTGAAGCAGCCGGATGTCATCATGAGCACAGGCGTCATTGAAAACCCCGCCGCCCCCGCGCCCGAACAACGTTACAAGATGAAATACCTCAAACAGGAAAGCGGAACCCTGCTGCCTACCCTGGGCGTTACCGTAGAGTTTTAGGAAATCCGCCGGAGTACTATTTTCCCCTAAAAGTTTGCATTCTCTATATAAACCCTTATATTTGCACAATTTTCAACTAAATGTGCAATATAATAATGGAACAAAGTTTTATCGCCTATATAGAGAACAGTATAAAGGAAAACTGGGACCTGGACGCCCTGACCGACTATAAAGGGGCAACCCTGCAATACAAGGATGTAGCCCGCAAAATAGAAAAGCTGCATATCATTTTTGAAGCGAGCGGCATCAAGAAAGGCGATAAAATCGCTGTCTGCGGCCGTAACAGTTCGCACTGGGGAGTGACTTTCCTCGCCACGCTGACGTATGGCGCAGTCATTGTGCCCATTCTTCACGAGTTCAAGGCCGACAATGTGCACAACATCGTGAACCACTCCGAATCCAAGCTCCTTTTCGTAGGCGACCAAGTATGGGAAAACCTCAACGAAAGCGCCATGCCGTTGCTGGAAGGCATCTTCATGATGACCGACTTCACCCTGCTGGTATCGCGCAACGAACGGGTTACTTATGCCCGTGAGCACCTCAACGAGATGTTCGGCAAGAAATTCCCCAAGAACTTCCGCAAGGAACACATCGATTACCACAAAGACCAACCCGAAGAGCTGGCCGTCATCAACTATACTTCCGGTACGACCAGCTACTCGAAAGGCGTAATGCTGCCCTACCGCAGCCTGTGGTCCAACACCAAGTTCGCCTTCGAGGTACTGCCGCTGAAAGCCGGCGACAAACTGGTATGCATGCTGCCCATGGCGCACATGTACGGACTGGCATTCGAGTTCCTGTATGAGTTCTCCGTGGGTTGCCACATTTACTACCTCACCCGCATGCCGAGCCCGAAGATTATCTTCCAGGCCTTCGCCGACGTGAAACCGAACCTCATCGTAGCCGTACCGCTCATCATCGAAAAGATTATCAAGAAGAGCGTATTGCCCAAGCTGGAAACCCCTACCATGAAGCTGCTGCTGAAAGTGCCCATCATCAACGACAAGATAAAGGCCACCGTACGCGAGCAGATGATACAGGCGTTCGGGGGCAATTTCGCAGCGGTCATCGTCGGCGGCGCAGCTTTCAACCAGGAAGTGGAGCAGTTCCTGCGCATGATAGATTTCCCCTACACCGTAGGCTACGGCATGACGGAATGCGGCCCTATCATCTGCTACGAAGACTGGACGCGCTTCAAGCCCGGTTCCTGCGGTAAGGCCGCTCCCCGCATGGAAGTGAAGATTCTCTCTCCCGATCCGGAGAATGTCCCCGGCGAGATTGTCTGCCGCGGTCCCAACGTCATGCTGGGCTACTACAAGAATGAAGAGGCTACCGCCGAAGTGGTGGACAAAGAGGGCTGGCTGCATACCGGCGACCTCGCCCTGATGGATGCCGAAGGCAATGTCACCATCAAAGGACGCAGCAAGAATATGCTCCTCGGCCCAAGCGGACAGAACATCTACCCCGAAGAAATAGAAGATAAGCTGAACAACCTGCCGTACGTATCCGAAAGCATCATCGTACAGCAGAACGAAAAGCTCGTAGGACTGGTATATCCCGACTTTGACGATGCCTTTGCCCACGGCCTCAACAACGACGACATAGAACGCGTCATGGAAGAGAACCGTGTGGCGCTGAACGCGGAATTGCCTGCTTACAGTCAGATTTCCAAGATGAAGATATATCCCGAAGAATTTGAAAAGACACCCAAGAAGTCCATCAAACGCTTCTTGTATCAGGAAGCAAAAGGATAAGACGAAATAGTGGATAGCGGTGAGTGATTAGTGATTAACGGGTTATGCGGCCTGCGCTGATTGTTCACCGCCATTCATTCAATCCCCCTAATCACTAATCCCTAATCACTAATCCCTTTCTTTCTCCGATGAAAAACGAATTATTATTATCCGCCGCGTTACTTCCGTTATCCGGAATGGCAGGAGCAGTCCAGGCGATGCCGTCAAGCGAGGCAATGCCCGCCGCGGAGCAACGCCCGAACATTATTTTATTTTTAGTGGATGATATGGGATGGCAAGACACGTCCCTGCCTTTCTGGACACAGCGCACCCGCTACAACGACACGTACCATACACCCAACATGGAGCGTCTGGCAACTCAGGGCAAGATGTTTACACAAGCCTACGCGTGCAGTATCAGCTCGCCTACGCGCGTCAGCCTTTTCACGGGTATGAACGCCGCGCGACACCGGGTGACAAGCTGGACGCTGCGTAAGAATACCACCCACGAGCAACCGGACTCCGTTATGATTTATCCCGAATGGAACGTTAACGGCATTTGCCAGGAGCCCGGTGTGGAACGCACCACGCAAGTTACCTCGCTGGCACAGGTACTCAAAGACAACGGTTACCACACCATCCATTGCGGCAAAGCCCACTTCGGGGCCAACGACACGCCTGGAGCCGATCCGCTGAAAATGGGCTTTGACGTAAACATAGCCGGTCATGCGGCAGGCTCTCCCGCCAGCTACTACGGCATGCAGAACTTCGGAAACAAGCCTGACGGGAAAAGCCCGCTGGCTGCCGTACCCGGATTGGAAAAGTATCATGGAAAAGATATATTCCTCTCGGAAGCGCTCACCATAGAAGCCGAAAAGGCCTTGGACGATGCACGGAAAACAGACAAGCCTTTCTTCCTATACATGGCTCATTACGCCATACACACTCCTATCCAGCCCGATATGCGTTTCTACCAAAAGTATCTGGACAAAGGCCTTCCCCCGGTAGAAGCGGCGTATGCCACACTGATAGAGGGTATGGACAAAAGCCTCGGCGACCTGATGGACTATCTGGACAAGAATAATCTCACCGATAACACCGTCCTGCTTTTCATGTCCGATAACGGCGGGTTGGCCGCACACACCCGTGCCGGACAACTGCATGTACAGAACTACCCGCTCAACAGCGGAAAAGGTTCCGCCTACGAAGGCGGGGTGCGCGAACCGATGATTGTACGCTGGCCCGGCACGGTAGCCGCAGAAACCAAATGCGACCATTATCTGATGATAGAGGACTTCTTCCCCACCATTCTCGAAATAGCCGGTGTGAAGCATTACAATACAGTACAGGAACGCGACGGCATCAGCTTTCTGCCCTTGCTTACCGGCAAAGGCAAAATGCCCGCTCGCGACATATACTGGCACTACCCGCACAGTTGGGGTCCTTCCGGCCCGGGCATAGGAGCCACCTGCTCCATCCGCTCCGGAGCATGGAAGCTGGTATACTACTTTGACAGCGGCAAGCGCGAATTGTTCAATATCCCGGCCGACATCGGCGAACAGCATGACGTAGCAGCCGGGAACCCGAAACTTGTAAAGAAACTATCCAGAAAATTAAGCAACTATCTGCGGTCAGTGGACGCACAGCGTCCGATACTGCGCGCCACCCGACAGCCGGCGCCCTGGCCTGATGAAACATTATAAAGAATCATGAAACGTATATTTTCACTTATTTGCCTGTCCTTGCTGTTGGCAGGGACAGGCTATGCCCAGACAGGCAAGCGGCAACCCGTCCGTAAAGGAAAAGCGGGCGTCAACCTCTCCCTTTGGAAGAATCTCTCCACACAACGCACGGACACGGTCGGAAGCACTTTCTTCAATCTCGGTATCTTCTCGGCCATGAACCGTTTGAACGGCTTGGGAGTAAATGCATTGGGAGCCGTTGTGGGCAGAGACATGAACGGAGCGCAGTTCTCCGGCATATCCAATATGGTGGGTGGAAGTATGCGGGGCGTACAAATGGCAGGAATCACCAATATCAACGGCAATAATCTCAGCGGCCTGTCCGTTGCCGGACTTGTGGGTATCACCGGGAATCATGCGCAGGGAGCGGTCTTTTCCGGCTTGGCCAATATCACGGGCGATAACAGCAGCGGAGTGATTGCAGGCGGCCTGCTGAATATCACAGGTGACAAGACCGCCGGCGTACAACTTGCGGGACTTGCCAATATTTCGGGCGGTAATTTTGCAGGCGTCACCGCATCCGGCCTGTTGAATGTGGCAGGCGGCGATATGAGGGGAATCCAGATTTCCGGTTTGGGAAACATCACAGGCGATACGTCTGCCGGCATGCAGCTTGCTCCCCTTAATGTGGCGGTTCGCGCTAAAGGACTTCAGATAGGTCTGGTGAACTATTATAAGGAAAAGCTGGACGGCTTCCAGTTGGGACTGGTCAATGCCAATCCGAATACCAAAGTGCAGATGATGCTTTTCGGCGGTAACGCCACGAAACTGAATCTCGCGGCCCGCTTCAAGAACAAGCTGTTTTATACCATTCTTGGCGGCGGTACGCATTTCCTCGATTTCAGCGACAAATTCTCCGGCGCGCTTTTCTACCGTGCCGGACTGGAACTGCCTGTTTACAAGCAACTGTTCATCAGCGGCGATTTGGGCTATCAACACGCAGAAACCTTCAGGAACAAAGACTATGGTTTCCCAGCCCGGCTGTATTCTCTCCAAACCCGCATCAACCTCGAATATCGCCTGACGGCAAAGTCAGGAGTGTTCGTGACAGGCGGTTACGGCTGGGACAGGCATTACAATAAAAACGCCGCCTTCGACAAAGGGGTTATTGTGGAAGGCGGCGTGGTATTGTTTTAGAAAATCTCCTTTTCTTTAATGAATCCCGTCCGGTAGGCTACCAGCAGTTTCTTCAAATCTTGGATTTGCGTTACGAGCTGCTTGCCCTTATCGGTATCTTTCACCATCATGCGCTGTGAGTTGAACTCGATAACGAATGTCGTGGACTTGATGTCCTGTCCCTCTTCAATCGCTTTCTGACGGCTTTGGAACGGGTCGTGCTGCACCAACTGCATGCCGTGCGAATGATATACCAGCGTATAGCCCGCGATACCCGTTTCGGGCTGATAGGCCTTGGAGAAACCGCCGTCAATCACCAGCAGTTTGCCGTCCGCCTTTATGGGGCGCTCGCCTTTAATAATCTTCACGGGCACGTGTCCGTTGATGATATGTGAATGAGGCCCCGGTTCCACTCCGAACTCGGCCAGGATATTATCGCAGATATCGGCACGGTTGCGAAGCGTGTAGTAATATCCCTTGCTCTCTTTATGCAGCGCCTTGTCGGCTATGAAGTAACGCTCGAAAGTCGCCATCTTATCCTTGTCGAAAGACGGAGCGTCCGGCCCGCACCACATATACCACATATAATCCAGCGCAAAGTTCTTCTCTTTGGAACCATCCTCGTCAAAGTAGGCGGTACGGATAAGCTGGTCGGTCTTTTGCAGCAGCTTATGCCCCCAGTACTCTTTCTTGCCGATGCGTACGTGCTTGAAGCTTCCGTCCTCATTCAAAGGCACGGACGCATGATACAGCAGGTTGCTGTTGCACACCAGGTACATACCGCCGTAAGTAAACAGGCAGCGCATGTGCTTCTTCAGCTTCTCGCTGTTCATAAACGAGGCATGAATCTTGTCCACCAGTTCCTGTTCCTCATCGGTCAGGCGATACGGGTCAGCCGGGTCGATGGTCGGGAAGTTGGCGTCGCGCAGTTCGTATTCCTTACCCTCGTAGATAAATACGCCCCGTTCAAAGTCTATCTTATGCAGCAACTTCCGGTTGGCCATGCCGAATTCCGGACGGCGGTCTATAATCTCCGCTTCCAGTTTAAGCTGGATAATCGTAATGGCCTTATGCATCTGCGTAATCAGGCGCAATGTCTTTTCATTGTAATTGGCGTCGGCGAAGTTCATTTTCGGGGCAAAGATAGCGCAGGCGTCGTCCGCATAGGTATCCATCGCGAAGGTAGCCAGAGGCAGCAGATTGATGCCGTATCCGTCTTCCAGCGTCGCCAGGTTGGCATAGCGCATGGACATGCGGATAACGTTTGCTATACAGGCATCGTTACCCGATGCGGCGCCCATCCACAGAATATCATGGTTACCCCACTGGATGTCGAAGTTATGGTAGTCGCAAAGCGTATCCATGATGATATGCGCGCCCGGACCACGGTCGTAGATATCCCCCACGATGTGCAGGGAATCAATTGTAAGCCGTTGGATAAGGTTGCACATGGCGATGATGAAGTCGTCCGCACGCTTGGTAGAGATAATCGTGCTGATGATGACGTTGATATACGCGTGCTTATTGGGCTCTACGCTGGACTCGTGCAGCAACTCCTGAATGATGTAGGAGAACTCTGCCGGCAACGCCTTGCGCACCTTCGAGCGCGTATATTTGGAAGATACGTTCTGGCAGACTTTCACCAGTTGGTTCAAGGTGATGAGATACCAGTCGTCCAGGTCTGTTTCCTGTTCCTTTATCAACTGCAATTTCTCTTCCGGATAATAAATCAGCGTACAGATTTCTTTCTTCTCGCTTTCGCGCAACGTATGGCCGAAAATCTCATTCACTTTTCGTTTTACCGCGCCCGAAGCGTTCTTCAATACATGCTGAAAAGCCTCGTACTCTCCATGAATATCCGTCAGGAAATGCTCTGTTCCCTTAGGCAAATTCAGAATGGCTTCCAGATTGATGATTTCCGTACTGGCATCGGCGATGGTAGGAAAACTGCGCGACAACAATTGCAAATAGCGTAAGTCGCTGATTATACTTTCCGGAGTAATAGTTCCCATGATATGATTTCAGATTTATGATTTATATTCGGTTATCGATACTATCAGGAGCGATAACTCCTCTAACTCCTGACACACATTATTTCTCATTTTTCAATTCTCAATTCTCCATTCTCAACTTAACAAGAACATCAACAGCACCTGTGCTATGATTACCCGCAGGAACATACACATCGGATATACCGTTGCATAAGCCACCGACGGGTTATCGCCAGAGATGGTGTCGTTGGCGTAATTCAGCGCCATCGGGTTCGCCATGCTTCCGCACAGCATGCCTGCCATAGAGCCGAAATCCACTTTCATCCACTTAAAGGCAATCACGCCCACTATCAGTACCGGGACGACAGTCAGCGTAAATCCGGCCGCAATCCACAGCAAGCCTTCCGGACGGAATACCGTATCGAAGAAATGCGCTCCCGCGTCCAGTCCCAGGCAAGCGAGGTACAGCGACAGTCCCAATGCGCGCAGCATCAGGTTGGCGCTGCGTGTGGTATAGGTTATCATGTGCATTCTCGGTCCGAAAGTACCGATGAGAATACCCACGATAATCGGTCCGCCGGCAAGCCCCAGCTTCACCGGAGCGCTGATGCCCGGCAGGGAAATAGGGATTGCCCCCAAAGCAAGTCCCAGGATGATGCCGATAAATACCGCAACCAGATTCGGCTCCTTCAGGCTCTTGATGGCGTTGCCCAGCACTTTTTCCACATTCTGGATGGCGGCGGCCTCACCTACTACCGTCAGGCGGTCACCCAACTGCAAGGTCAGTTCCGCAGTGGCAAGCAACTGTACGCCGCTGCGGTACACACGGCTGATGTTGATGCCGTAATGATTGCGCAGGTGAAGCGAACCCAGCTTCTTTCCGTTCAGTTCGGGACGTGTCACCACGATACGCTGCGAGATGAGCTGGCTGTCTATGGCATTCCAGTCGATATCCTCTTTATTCCAGTCGGTATGTTCCTGCTCGCCGAACAGTACGGTCAACGCCGGGGCATACTTCTCCGAAGTCACCACCAGCAAGCGGTCTCCTTCCTTTATTATCTTCTCGGAAGTAGGAATACTTACGTTGCCGTCCCGCCACAAACGGGAGATGACGAACTTCGGATAATTCAGACCGCCTATTTCCTTGATGCTTTTATCGAAGATGGCCGGATTGTGTACCTGAAACGCCGCGATATAGGTTTTGTTCGCATCATCTTTCTCTTTCAGTTCCAAATCTTCCTTACGGGCCAATGCCTTGCGTATTATCAGTACGGCAAGAATCACTCCTACCACCCCCAGCGGATAGGCTACCGCACAGCCCAAAGCCGGAGTGCTGGACTCCAGCCCCATCTGCTTCAAGGTCTGTTGCGCCGCGCCCAGCGCCGGCGTGTTGGTTGTGGCGCCGCAGAGGATGCCTACCATGTCCGGCAGCGATATGTTCAGTCCGTAACTGCCCAATACGGCCATCAACGTACCGATCAGCACCACTCCCAGAGCCAGCATGTTCAGTTGCACCCCGCCCTTGCGGAAAGAGCTGAAGAAACCGGGCCCCACCTGTAAGCCCAACGCGTACACAAATATTACCAGTCCGAAACTTTCCGCGTAGTTCAGCATCTGCGGGTCGATGGACAACCCGAAATGCCCGGCGAGAATACCGGCAAAGAAAACAAAAGTCACGCCGAGGGAGATACCGCAAATATGTACTTTCCCCAACCCCAATCCGATAGCTGAAATCAGTGAGAGCACCACCACCGCCTGCAAAGCGGAGTGTTCGATAAACAAACTATATAGCCATTCCAAAGTGTTACGGTTTTATCTACATTTAGAAGTGCAAAGATAGGAAGTTCCGCGAAGCCTAAAAAGATAAATGCAGGAAATTCACGCAAAGCCCCTCATTTCCCGCCTTTCACTTGTACAAAATATCTTTTATCACTACATTCACGGCATGAAACGCCTTATTATACCGATTATATGTATGCTCCTGCCGCTGGCCGGATGCCATGAACGCAAGCCGCTTCCCGGCCTTGATATCGCGGACAGCCTGCTGGTCAACGCCGGCGATAAATCCGGAGCCTTGCGCATCTTCCTGCAGATTGAGGAGCAATTGAAAAGCCGGCAAGACCCTTACGGCAAAGGACTGCTCTACGAGCGCATCGGCGACATATACTACGAGCAGATGAACTACGTACGCGCCTACCACTACTTCAAGCAGGCCAGAGAGAATTTTCAAGTATCCGACAGCCTTCGTGAAGAGACGGAAGCCACGCTTGACATGGCCGCCGCGTCCTACCGCCAGAAAGACCTGGAACGTGCCATGAGGCTGTACTCGGCCGCCCTCGACCTTGCCGACGAGCAAGAAAGTGAAGCGCTTGCCGAAACAGCACTCAGCAATCTCGCTTCCCTTTATGTAAAGTCGCACAAAAAGCAGATTCCGCAAGACCTGCTGCAGCGCATCGAACGGTCCGCACGCAAAGACACACTGTTCGGCAACCATACCATGATTGACGTACAATTGCTCAAGCACCGTACAGACAGCGCACGCCATTATCTGAAACTGGCGGCGGCTCAGGATAATGATGTGCTGGACAAGGCGGAATTGCATTACACCGCCTACCGGATAGAGGCTTTGTCCGGCAATTTCCGGCAGGCCACCGATCACATACACCGTTATATCTATCTCACGGATTCCCTGACACGCTCAATCATGCAGTTTTCTGCCGGTGTAATCGAAAAAGAGTACTATCAGGAGCGTTCCGCTTTCGCCGAGTACCGGATGAAGCACCGCATTTTCTGGGAAATAGCCGTTATCTGCGGGATATTCCTTCTTGCGGGAGTAGCTTTCTATATTGTCCGCCAGCGCCTGCACCTGCAACGTGAACGTAACGACCATTATCTGCTGCTGGCAGAAGAAGCCCGTGCCGAATACCAGGCTCTCACCCGGCAAATGGAAGGGCGATACGACACGGAAAAACGTTTGAAGAATCTGGTGGCTTCCCGTTTCGACATCATCGATAAACTCGGCAAGACCTATTACGAACGGGAAAACACCCCGTCACAACAGGCTGCCATGTTTCAGGAAGTGAAACGAATCATTACCGATTTCTCAGAGAACAATGAAATGTTTCAGGAATTGGAGCAGATGGTCAATACCTGCCACGACAATGCCATGCAGAAGCTTCGGCAGGTTTTTCCTGCAATGAAAGAAAACGACATCCGTCTGCTTTGTTATATTTTTACCGGTTTTTCTCCGCAAGTAATCAGCTTGTTCATGAAAGAAAGCGTGGCAAACATCTATGCGCGTAAATCCCGGTTAAAGTCACGCATCAAAACTTCCGGAACACCTCATACGGAGCTGTTCATGTCCCTCTTCGGATAACTGTCAGACGCATGTTAGAAAAAGACAAATCCTCCGGAGATTAATCTACTGTAAAACAAGCATATAGAAAACATCCTGTTAGATTTACACGTTTATATCGTAACTCCCCGAAGAAACGGATTCGCTACTTTTGCAACCAAAAATAACGATAATAAAAGTGTAAAAATATGAAGAGTAAGATTGTTTTTTTAGTGTGTATCATGTTTTTTATAGTAGCGTGCGAGAAAGAACAGATTCCTTTGGAGAAACCCATTGAAGCCCCCGCCCCATCCAGCAATGATGAAAAACCGGAAGGTACGACAGAAGGGCAACCGGAAGAGAAACCCGAACAGCAACCGGAGATACAAGCTACGCTCGAGAAGTTATCAATCGCGCAACTGCCTCATAAAACTTTCTATACTTTAGGAGAAGAACTGAATCTAAACGGACTTCAACTAACCGGATTATACAGTGACGGGAAAGAATACCCCGTCACTGTCAGTCCGGAACACATCAGCGGTTTTTCTTCCGAAGCTCCCGCAGAGCATTTGGAGTTAACAGTCAATATAGAAGAACGGCAAGTGAGCTTTATCATTCAAGTTGCACCCATTCGCGTGCGGGAAGGAGTGCTGACAGAAGTCCTTAAAGGTTACAGTGAAATCACGCTTCCCCCCAATGTAACGGCTATCGCGCCGCAGGTATTCCAAGGTAACCGGCAAATCGCCAAAGTAATAATGAACGAAGGATTAACTTCGATAGGCGAAAGAGCATTCTTCAATTCGAGCATACAGGAAGTAATCTTCCCCTCTACTTTGAAACAACTCGGACAAGACATCTTCTATTACTGCAACCAGTTGAAACGCGCCGATCTCTCACATACGCAAATCACCCGCTTGACTTCCGGAAGTTTCGTATACGCCGGTGTAGAAGAAGTATTATTGCCGTCTACGCTCCAAAGCATAGAAGTACAGGCTCTGATGAAGACAGGTAAGCTGAAATCCGTTGTCATCCCTCAAAATGTAAAATATATCGGTCAGGAAGCGTTCCGGGAAAGCGGCATCATCAATGTACAGCTCCCCAACGGTATCTCTACCATTGTAGACCGCGCTTTCTATTATTGTCCCAATCTGACGGAAGTGTCAACCTATGGTCCTGTTTCGGACAACGACCCCGACGCCATGATTCAAGCCTATTGTTTTGTTGGATGTCCCAACCTCTCCCGGCTTGAAATACCCCGGAGTATCCGCATCTTGGGACAAGGGCTGATAACGGGTAATCAAAAGGTAAACAAACTGACAATCCCGTCCCGTGTTGTCCGAATCAATTTTTCCGCTTTTGACAATACAGGAGTTAAAGAGGTCATTGTAGAAGCCGTCACGCCACCCGCTACTCCCGAAGGCGAATGGTACGGATTCCCTAAAACGGTAACAAGTATCCTCGTCCCGGCACAGGCTGTCGAAGCATACAAAACCGCCCGAGGCTGGAATAAATTTGCAGAAAAGATTGCGGCCCGTCCGTAACGCTTTCCGCTTCCTCTGCCATAAACTTAAATAACGGAATTCGCATGACAACAAGCAGATATAACACTTTCGGGTACATCCTGATATTTATTTTCTCATCGATAGGAACGTCCATATACGCACAGGAAAAGGGAACCGTGAAATATTGGAAAGTGGAATTAACGGGAGCCGTCAACACTTACGACGGCTGGGAAATAGAACCTTCCGTAACCTACCAACCCGTCCGTTATATCGGACTGACGATGGGACTCTTATTCTGCAATCCGATAAACGAGAGCGGTTTCATCGGAGAATCGCAAGACAAACAATGGTATTGGAGTGCAGTGGACGACGATAATGGAAGTTATCTTTTTGCCCTGCGCCCTTCCGTCCTATTCACCTCACCTTCTATATGGCTGGGCGAGGATAAAGATTACGCCTTATCTTTTTCCATTTCTCCCGGAATAACCATGCCTTTGCCCCCGAACCGGGAATTCAATATCGAGTACTTCCCGCAAAAGCCCGGAGCATGGACCGCCTTTAAAACAGAGCATGTCAAAAACAAAGATGCGACCTTTGTTTACTACCATCTCCGAAGTGCCGTATCGCTCGAAATAGACGACAGCATCATCCTGTCAATGGGATATACTCTTTCCAACTTCGACTTATATGGCGGAAGCCGGAATATTGTCATCGAAGGCAGGAAACTGAATCCTGAACGGCACCCCTTGATGCATTCTTTCTTTATAGGTATCGGTTATCGCTTTTAAACGAAAAAAGCGGTTGCCAAAATGACAACCGCCTTTTTCGTTTTAAAAAAATAACTCAAAGAAAAGTACACCCTCAGGGATTCGAACCCTGGACCCACTGATTAAGAGTCAGTTGCTCTACCAACTGAGCTAAGAGTGCTTCTATTAAATTGTAGTGGATACGAGAATCGAACTCGTATTACATGCGTGAGAGGCATGTGTCCTAACCGTTAGACGAATCCACCGACTTTTTAGAAAAGCACCGGCTTTTGCAAACCGATGCTTTCTATTTTTGTTCCTTGCGGAAGCTGGGGGATTCGAACCCCCGGTACGGTTACCCGTACGTCAGTTTAGCAAACTGGTGGTTTCAGCCACTCACCCAAACTTCCTTAGTAACCAACATTCTTCTCAAATGCGGTGCAAATGTATGGTAAACTTTTGGACTATGCAAATCTTTCCTGCATAATTTTTTCCTCATTTTCGCAAGAAAAGAGATAACACGTTAACACTCAAAATCTAATAGAGCAGAAAAAAAACAATAAAATCAAGCATTCGCCATCAAACATTATTTTATAAAACTCTTACTTACCCATTTCATGCTATACCAACGACGCACAAAGATAGCACCACGAATGTTTTCATCCAGCAAAAACGCAATCCACATACCGCAAATTCCCCAACCAAACGGAATGCCAAACAGATATCCAAGCCCCACAGCCACGCTCCACATCACTACCAGTCCCACATAGAACGGATAATTTACATCTCCCGCCGCACGCAAGGCATTGGTAGCGAAAATATTGATAGGCCGCCCTATCTCCAGTACAACGTCGATTATCAGAATCGTGACCCCCATTTTGATAATTTCGGGATTAGACGTCAGCCAACCGAAAATAACATGTCCCAAAAGCGCCAGTATACAGGACAGAATCAAGGTTATCATCACAGACTTCTTCATTACATACTTCCCCATCAGAAAAGCCGCCCGAGGTTTCTTCTCCCCTATCAGATGTCCGATACATATCGCCCCGCCCTGCGCCATAGAAATGCTGAACAGATAGGCGAACATGATAATATTGACACAATAAGTACGCGTAGCCAACGCTTCCACCCCCAACATATTAATGAAATAAGTGATTACCACCTGCGAAGAACTGTAAGAAAGTTGCTCACCGGCAGAGGGTAGCCCCACCTTCATCAAATTCTTCAACTCCATCCAAGGGAATGGACGGAAATAAGCCAACGGAAAACGGTGGATATGCTTGCGAAACAGGATGACGAACAGAATAACCATCGAAACGCCCCTGCTGAAAGCCGTGGAAATGGCGGCTCCCTCTACTCCCAGCTCCGGGAAACCGAACCGGCCGAAAATCAAAGAATAATTACCTATGATATTAAGGATATTCACAACCACCGTCACCATCATCGGATATATCGCCTTGTTTGCGCTGCGCAAGGATGCGGAAAGAGTCAGAGACAACGCCTGAAAAAAGGCGAATGCCCCTACGATACGCATATAATCCATACCATCCTGCATCAGCTCAGGTCCGAGTCCCATCAAACGTAAGATAGGCTCCGCACCGCCGAACAGCAGCATACTGATACTGACACCCACCACCAGGTTAACCAGAACAGACACTCCCACCACCTGTACCACCTGTTTATGCAACCTCGCTCCAAGATATTGCGAACACAAGACCGAAGTACCGAGGTTTATCACCTCAAAAACCAGAAAAGTCAACATAATAATCTGGTTGACTACACCTACGGCAGCCACACTGTTATCCGAATGGCGGCTCAGCATGATGGTGTCCACCGCGCCGAGCATCATTATGAGTAATGTCTCTATAAAGATAGGAGCCGCCAGTTTGGCAAGCCGTTTCTTCAGGTTCTCCTGCTGTATCATTGTTCGTGGGATGTGCTATGCTAAAAATCGCGCAAAGATACGGAAAGGAAAGAGACGCGAAATTGATACATATCAAATAAATTTCCTTATCTTTGCCACACTAAATGACACCCCCAATCTACATTAACTGTTATGGAAACATTACTCAAAGAGACAGTTGATATCACTGTCAATTCCCGTTATCCGGGCATGGCTCCCGAAGGCAGACGACAAATCGAAGAAATCCTGATTCGCAAAGAGGTGGAAAAAGGCGAGCTTCTGTTGAAGGAAGGACAAATCAGCCACAACATCGTACTCGTCGGCAAAGGCATGCTGCGACAGTTCTACTACAAAAACGGCAAGGACGTCACCGAACATTTCTCGTATGAAGGCTGCATCGTTATCTGCATTGAAAGTACCCTCAAAAAAGAGCCCACCCACCTGATGATCGAAGCGCTCGAGGACAGCATCGTCTACCTGCTTCCCTATGACAAGTTGATGTTACTCACCGAAATCTCCCGGGAAATCAATATGTTCTATCGCAAGATACTTGAATACTCCCTTATTGTTTCACAAATCAAAGCCGATTCCTGGCGGTTCGAGACTGCACGCGAGCGTTACAACCAACTGATGCGGCACCAGCCGGAAGTCATCAAGCGTGCTCCCTTGTCGCATATCGCGTCTTATCTGCTGATGACTCCCGAGACATTAAGCAGAGTGCGTTCGGGCATACTCTGATTTTTTGCGGGGGTGCCCGAACCGGTCATATCTGAATTTATATAGAATATTTATCCTTTCTATATTTAAACCTGTTCTATCTCAAATCTTTTTTTGAGATAGCTTGTTATCAAGCTCATTATTCATCTTAAAATTCAGATTATGACTACAATATATACTTTTGCGCAAAGTGCCATCGAAGACGCCAGAAGCGCCGGGCGCTACGGCACTGCCAACTTGTACACCAGCGCCATCAACAGTTTCCGTAAATTCACCGGAGACATCCCTCTCACCTTCAAAGAACTCACGGCAGGTCTGATTAAAACTTACGAAGAAAGCCTGCTCCAACAGGGACGGCGTCACAATACCATATCCGCTTATATGCGTATGTTACGCTCCATCTTCAACCAGGCGCATTTACAAGGTATTCCCGACGCCATATCCGCCGATGAGCTGTTTCGTTTCGTTTTCACAGGATACGAACCCACCGCCAAGCGGGCTATTTCGCCCACTCTCATACGGCGCCTCTCGCAATTGAATCTGGAGAAGCAGCCCAACTTACGCTTCAGCCGCGATTTGTTCCTGCTCAGTTTCTATCTCAGAGGGATTCCGTTCGTCGACCTCGTCCATCTTCGTAAAACGGACATGAGATACAACACCATTCATTACCACCGGCATAAAACCCGCCAGCAGCTATCGGTCTATATCGAGCCTTATGCCGCCGATATCCTGCACCGGTACACCGACAAGCGTTCCAAGTCCCCCTATCTCCTGCCCATACTTTCATCCACCGGCGCAGAGGGTTACCGACAGTACAAGAGCGCTTTACGCCTCTATAACCAACACCTGCACCAACTATCCAAAATGCTACGCCTGAATGTACCGCTAACCTCTTACGTAGCCCGCCACAGCTGGGCCACTACCGCCAAAGAAGAGGGAGTGGCCCTTGCCATGATAAGCGAGGGTTTGGGGCATAGTTCCGAAAAAGTTACACACGTATATCTCGCTTCTTTTAACAATAATGCGATGAGTAAAGCCAATAGAAAAGTAATATCTACAATTCATAGCAAAGAAAAAAAAAGAAAAAGCAAAAAATAGCGTGTCAACTTATCTTACGAATTAATCAACAAATTTTACAAGAAATCCATTCTCTTACTTACAAGGTA
>ULQT01001443.1_pt1 | contig 35918 bp, 28 predicted proteins | sample 1954791 | NCBI WGS metagenome assembly ULQT01 (sample SAMEA4835663, study PRJEB28245) | human gut metagenome | biome: gut microbiome; material: fecal sample | place: Denmark | collected 2008 | reverse complement strand
ATAGAGTGTATATAAATATAATGATTAACGGCATAAAGCTGTTGTATATAAAGGTGTGGTGTTTATATGAGAAAAATGCACAATAAAGGATATACTTTAATTGAATTAATTGTTGTAATAGCATTGCTTGCAATATTGATATCTATTACATTGGGCGGTCTTTCTGCTTATATTAAATATTCACAGTTCAAGCAGAATGACGAATATGCCAGAACATTGTTCAGCACAATACAGACAGCACTTACAAATAAAAAGTCGAGCGGAACTCTTGAAGACTTTAATTATAAGGTTGCACAAAATTGTGATAAGGTGCCTGAATATGAAAATGAAAGCGGAGATGTTGATTACAGCAGATTATATTATTTAAATGTATTAGGAGGAAAAAATACAGAAAAAAATCAGCCTCAAAAAGATATACTCAGAGATTTAATAGGCAATTATATATATGATGAAGATATATGGAACGGTTCGATGTGCGTTGAGATTGACCCTTCTGATGGTATTGTAAAAGCTGTTTGGTATTGCAGACAGGCAGATAAACTCTCTTATGATATTAGTGAGGCTAGCGGAGGTAATTTGCCTATTGGAAATACTGATACTGCATTCAGAAGAAAAATAGGTCTGGGGTATTACGGAACAGATAAACTGTCGGCAGCTGCACCTGTTAAGCTAGGTAAACCTGTCATAAGTTACTTGAAATTAGATAATGAAGAGGTATTGGATCTTAACTGGGCTATGTCCGGAAAATACAGAAATGACACAACAAATTTTACATATAATATTAAGTTATTTGATGAAGACGGAATTTGTAAAATGCTTATTGTCATGGATGGTTCTAGTCTTGATTACAGGTATTCAGGCAGCACTGATATAGGAAGTGTAGAGTGTCAATATAAAACCTATGATGATACCGGTGCAGAAAAAGAAACGGGAAACATAGAACTTCAGGCATATATAGGAAATCAGAAGGATGATGTTCATGTTTTGTTGGATGCAATTGACATAAATGATAAATCATTGTTTTTAGTATCTGATGAATTAAAAGACAAAAACAAGTATATGTATTCAACAAGCGGTATGAGAATAAAGGAAATTGCAGATATTGACCTTAAAAAAGGAATATATGCAAGAGTACAGGCTACAGGGCTTAGTTATAATGCAAGTTCATGGAAGCAATCTTCAGTTGAAAATCTGCTGATGGGTAAAAGTATATTCCTTTCAGGAGCTGATTTTACTATTCAAAATGCAAGACATTTGAATAATATCAGATTTGTTGAAGACAGTATAGATGATACAATCACTTATAAACAAACCGAGGATTTTGCTTGGGGAGGCAACAACGGTATAATTTCAAGAGGACTTGTGTTCAATTCTCTGAACAGCGGGGCGGTAGTTCCTACTGAACCGATTAATGATGAAAATATTAATTTTAATAAAATAGAAAAATTAAAAGAAAATCATAGTGTAGTTTCATCAAATAAAAAAATTGATGAGCTTTATTTAGTGTACCCTGAAGAAAGTAATGTGGCACTGTTTAAAGAAAATGCAGGTAAAATTGAGGGGTTGACACTTACAAATTTTAAGGCTGAAGGAAAAGAATATGTTGCCTCATTTTGCAGTGAAAACAGCGGAATTATTAAAAATTTAAGTGTTGAAAGCGGAGAAATTAAAGGAATTTCTTATGTAGGCGGAATTTTAGCAAAAGAAAACAACAGCAACAATATTGAATATGACTCTTTAAGAAATGGTGCAGATATATATGGTTCAAGGTATATAGGCGGTATAATAGGAAAAATTACACAAGGGGATAGTTTCGGGAAAATTATAAATTGTGAAAACACAGGACTGGTATCAGCTGTTGATTCACCTGATGTGGAAGAAGCATATATAGGCGGTATAGCAGGGTACAGTTTTCACATCAACTTTGAAAATTGTGTAAGTTCTCCATCAAATGAAAATATTGATATAAATGAAAATACTGACAAAGAAACAATAGAAAAACTCCTTATAGGAGACTATGTTGGCGGTATAGTAGGCTGTGCAGAAGAAAGCAGCTTTTCAAAATGTGAAACAGGTAAAGGTTATATTTTCGGCAGAAATTACGTAGGAGGTATTGTAGGTGTAAATCTTCACAATAATGAGGATATTGACGGCAGCAAACTTTTAAATAAAAGGTCAAACAGCTGTATGGTATTAGGCAAAAATTATGTTGGTGGTATCGTAGGAATACATGCAGGAGGAGAAATAGGTAATTTTGAAAGAACCGAATATTCAATTACAAACTGGACAAATAAAGGTGTTGTGTGTGCAACAGAGAAATATGCAGGAGGTATAACAGGATATAACTATGGAAGAATAGAAAAATGTTCTGTACAGGCAGATACATCTTCAATATCAGGCAGCAGACTTCTTGCCATTGCAGAAAAGGTAGGCGGAGAGGGCAGCTATATAGGCGGTGTTGCAGGATATAATAAGGGAACTATAAAATTCAGCAATATAAACAATGAAAGCTGTGTTACTGCCGGCAAGAGTTATGTCGGCGGTGTAGTAGGATTTAATGACGCTGAGGCTTATGTTGATGAGTGCAGTCTGGACGGAGGATACATAAGCGGTAAAAATTATGTTGGAGGTATGTTTGGTTTAAATGCTTCAGTAAAAACATTTGATAAGAAAAAAGAAGTTATTATAAAAACAAATATTATTAAAGGTGATAACTTTGTAGGAGGTTATATTGGTGCAAACATTCTTCCAGCAGAAAATTTAAATAAAACTGTTGTAAATAAAAACACTTATGTTAATAACTTTCTTGGAAATATTGAAAGTACAGGGGATTATACAGGCGGTTTGATTGGGTATAACAGCGTTGTTGATGCTATAGATATAAGCAGCTATTCAGAAAAAATGGCTGAGGCAAAGAACAGCAATTTAATTTTTGCAAAAGCTGATATGTATACAGAAAATGAGATAATTATACAATCTTCACCAGGAAAAAATACTGTATATCTTGAAGGAATAAAAGGCAGTACAAATATCGGTGGTATTGTAGGCGGGAACAGTGAAAATACAAATTTAAAAATAATTAACTGTAAAAATGTAACTTCTCTTTTAGCTGAAGATACTATAGAGGACAATGGTGAAAACTATGCTTATTGTGCAGGTATAATAGGCAGAAATACAAAGTATTCTGTAATTGATGATTGCGATGTATCTGACAATGTAGATATCAATCACAATGGTAAATATTACGGTGTATTGACTGAAGTTAATGAAGGTACAATCAGAAATTGTAACAGTGATTCCGGACATTCATTTGGTGATTCATCTATAAGCAATATAGGATATTTTGCAGGAAAGAATATAAATGTTAATGATAACTACGATCAAAGTGGGTATATATACAACTGTACATTTAATGGTATAATTATAGGCTGTAATAATGTAGGCGGTATAACCGGTGTAAATATGGGAAAGATACAGCGGGTTAATGTAAACGGTACAATAACAGGCTATGGAGAAAATATAGGCGGTATTACAGGAAGTAATATTGGAGAATATGCTGCAAAGAGTGAAATGGGTTATATTGCAGCAGATGGAAATAAAAATAATGAAATTAATTGTGCAATTACAGGTGAAGGAAATAACGCAGGAGGAGCTGTCGGATTAAATTCGGGAATAATTGGAGACGGGGCTATTGTACAGGGCGGCAGCTTTAAAATCACAGGAAATTATAATGTTGGCGGTTTTATAGGCAAGGATGTTTCTGTTGGAGGAACAGAAAATGCAATGATAGGTCAGGTAAGTCAGCTTGTTAACAATACAGGAATTGAAGCTAAAGCAGGCAATGCAGGAGGTATTATTGGTTCTGCAGAGGGAAGCGGATTTATGCTTGCTGGCTGTGAAAATAATGGTGAAATAAAAGCAAGCACCGGTAATGCAGGTGGTATTACAGCATTTAATAATGAAGGGAATACTGTGTACAACTGTACAAACACTGCAAATATAACCGCACCAAAAGCAGAAAGCAATGGTGCAATAGTCGGTACTAATTACGGCAGGATAAGCAGCTGCTTTTTAGGCAGTGACAAGGGTGTTTTTGGATTAAAGGATAAAATCCTGCTGAATGGTAACAGATACCTTGGAGGTGTTGCAGGAGAAAACGGTGATAACGCGGAAATAATTGATACAGTAATTAATTGTGAACTTTCTCTTAATCTGACAGATGCTGATGAAAGCAGTTGTATAGGTGCAATTGCAGGTATTAATTCCGGAAGTATTGTCAATACGTTTACAAGTGATGACAGTGCAGTTACTGTTAAAGCTGAGGTAAATGATGTGTCTATAGGCGGCGCTGTTGGATACAATAGAGGAAGTATAGACGGAGGAAATAATATTTTTAAAGCTGATGTTATGCTTGGAAGTACAATATCAGCACCAATAGGCGGAATTGCTGGTATTAATAACGGAGAAATTAAAAACTATACTTACAGAGGAAAAATTACAGCAGACGGCGGTGCCGATTATGGTATAGGAGGAATTGCGGGAGTAAACGGAAGTGACGAAAATTCTGATAATTATGCTGTAATTGAGGGTTGTAAAATTGACGACGGCATATCAAGAAAACTTACAAGAGCATCATCAACAAACGTAAATAATCATACAGATTCAACTGATTATACCATAAATACAACATTAAATGAATCTGTAAGGGTTGGTGGAATTGCAGGTTATAACTGTAAAAACGGTATTGTAAGAAAGTCCACTCTTGCTAATTGCTATATTAAATCTGATTATGGTTATATGGGTGGTATAGTAGGACACAACTATGGAGTTGTTGAAGAATGTAAAGCAGATACAGGAATTGACAAAGAATACATTGAAAATCTGAATGCTGAAAAGTTAGATGAATTTTTAAATAAAAAACCTGATTTAAATGTTAAGTTATATAAATTTAACGGAGATTTAGGCGGCATAGTTGGAAGAAATGAAGCAAGCGGTCAGGTAAATAATTGCTCTACAGGAAGAGACTGGTATATCCTTGTTGACAGATTAAACAATAATAATGTAAATGAAGGTACAGATAATACTTGTGCCGGTGCTATAGGTTATAATTGCTCTGACTATGACATCGACGGGCTTGAAAACAGTGCAGATGTAGCAAAATATGTAGGTAATGCAACCACAGGTTCAGGTATTATAGGACGTCAGGAAAATATAACTTCTGATACATTTATAATAAAAAATTGCTATAATTACGGAGATGCTGTGACAACAAACAGAGCTGCCGGAATTATATCTCAATGGAAGTATAACGGCGGAACTGTAGTGCATTGTAAGAACTACGGAAGTATAAGGGCAAGCGGAACTGCAGCAAGCGGTATTGTAGCAAGTTTTTACGGATTGTCTAAAGACCAGAATGTTACTATTGCTTTTTGTGATAATTTGGGGTCTGTAGGAAAATCAGAAAACGGAGGTATAGTAGGCGACACCAACGGAGCTAATGCAGCAAATATTTACATCTATAAGTGTGCAAATGCAGGAGAAATAACAGGGACACAAAACAGCGGCGGAATAATAGGAAGAAACAATACATTGACAGCTGTTGTAGAAAAATCAGTTAATTATTACAGGTTTGGAAATGACAAAGAAATAGGTCATATTGCCGGTAATGCAAGCAAAACAACATATACTGATAATATAAATATTCCATTAACAAAGAATAACAGCTTTTATGTAACAAAAGGATATACTTTAGCAGGAAGCAGCAATTCTTTCTTTGGCGGTGAATCTGACGGTTCTATTCTTGATGATACTCTGCCTGTTGTTAATGTTGCAAACAAAATAAGTCTTAATGTTGCTCCGGGAACAAATAACTGGAATACAGGCGAAGATGTAGCTGTTGAATATTTATGGGACGGTGTTGTATCTAAAAACAAAGGAACTGCGTGGAAAGCAAAAGTTGACAATTATGACTGGGCAGGGAAAAACTTTACATTTACAATAGATGTAAGGGATAAAGAAAATAAGGGAAATAAGATAGGCAATGTGGCAATAGCTACACAAAGCGGCGGCAGCAGACCAAGATACCACTATTTTAATATATCATTTGTTACAGGTGAAGGTACAAATCAGCTTGAGCATTATTTAAAAAATGACGGTACAATAACTACTAATAAGTATGATTCTGATATAAAATTAGTGGCGGCAAATGAAGTATACGATAATATAATGTGGACATATTTTAAGCTGAAAGCACCTATTGACAATGTAAATACAATTAATATAAAACTCCTTGATGTAAGAAGGGAAAACGGAGGAAATGAGCAGTATGCAGTTTTAAATGAGATTGCAGTAAATAAAATTGACAGCAGTTCAATTGTCAGCGGTGCTCCCGATGAACTTATATTGTACAAAATGTCAGATGGGAAATATAAAGGTGTAAACTTAAATCAGGGCAGGGAAATTCCTAATATACCTTATAACCCTAATAATACAGATAATAAAACTGCAAGTGCCAAAAATGACGGAAGAACTTATTATGCTGATATAAATACAGTTATAATGGATTATTTCAGGAGTTTAATGAATGCAGAGCCAACAGCACCGGAAAATGTTTTGCTGGAAATGTCTAAGGGTAAATATACGCTTACTTGGGATAAAGCTCAGGGTGGATACAAATACAGAGCAGAAGTACTTATATATGCAAACGGCGAATGGAAAGTAAAACACACTGAGGATATTGAAATAGGCACATCATATTCATTCAGACCTGAAGATGAGTGGTTTGATGAAAATGCCATTGCTGTAAAGTGCAGGGTATATACTATTAATGGACTTTATGATGACAACAAGTCTGATGAAGAAAATGCAGAATATATTTCTGACCCGAGTGAGTCTAATGAAATTGCTCTGGGAAATGTATTGCCTACACCTAAGATAACCTATGAGCTGACTGATATGAACGGAACGTATGTATGCAGACTCTTGAATACAGAGGATTATGCAGGATATGATACAAGCAAAATTATAATTGTTCCGGGTGCAACAAATAATGTATTCAGCGGAGTACAGTCTTTTACTGTTGCAGAGGGTAAAAGCAATCCTATAAAATACAGCGGAGGAACATTAAGCTCTAGTTTTTATGTAAGTGCATTTGCCAAGGCTACAGGAAATCTGGAAGGTAAAGTGATAGATTCAGTATCTTATTATGCTCAGACGCAGATATACGGAATATCAGATTTAAAAAATAAAGCATTTACAGAGTTTGCGGGAGATGAGTATTTTACCGGAATTGACCCTACAGAGCTGAAACTTAATGCAACACTTAAAGCTGACAGTTCTTATCAGAATTACAGATATACTGAGCTTGTATATAACGATATGGTATATGACACAAATTATATGAGAGTAACAGCTTCACATAAGGTATCTGTAGGCGGAATGAAAACAATTTCATACGGTGAACCTGTAACTTTAAGGTCATATCCTGCCGGTACTCAGAATATGGGTATAAGTTACGGTCATATAGCTGAGGAAGGAGTTACATGGGAAACTGCAAGTTATTATCTTAATACATCCGGATACTCTGTAAGGAGTATTGCTGATACAAATACTTATGATGTGTATTATAATGTATTGCTTGACAATAAAAATATATTTGGTGCACAAATTCTTGAATATAATACAAGTATGCCAAAGGGAGTTGAAAGCGTAATACTTTCTGACAGGTACATCAATGAAAACAATATTTATACTTTCAGCTGGACAGATCCAAACGGAAGTGACGGTAAGTACAATGTAAGTATAAAGGGAACAAAATCAGAAGGCGGTATTGATGTATATACTTTAATATATAACAATGAGACAGAAGACAAGAGTATTACAGTAAATGGCTCAAATTGGGATTACAATAAAATTAAAGTAGAAGTATCAAGAACAGGTCAGGCTGATGATAACAGGAACGAAACAATTAATATGGGAAGCTATGCAGAAAGAGTATATGATGTTTCTCTTAATCTGCCTGCATTGAATAAGCCGTCAGTAAAGCTTGTAAATAAGGATGATGTAAAATATACTGTTGCATGGAAGGGCTATAATAAGGGCACAGCAGAATATAACGATACATTAGGTTATGAAATCTATATTTACGGAATAAGAAACGGTGAGAGTGAGGCAGCCTGGGTCAATGTAAGCGGTTTGCTTGACAAGGACAGTTCAAGCACTGTAATTGACCTTGAACCATATTCTGTTCCGGACGGTCAGGAAGAACAGACTGTGAAGATTGCTGTTATAGCAAAGATTGTATCTTCTCCAAAAATATATGGAAATGATTCACTTCCTAGTTTGACACAGTCATTGAGCGTACCTTCAAGAAAAAATATTGAAGGGCTGTCTGTGACTATATCTCCTACAGGAAATGATACAGTAAGTATGAGTGAATTTGAAAACACAGGCTTTGTGCTGAGTGTAAAGAACAATAGTACTGAAGATACAGGAAGGTATGTTGTAAAAGCTGATGTATATGCTGATGAAAACGGCGGAGTACCTACCTATGTAATAAGTAATATGAACAGTGATTCACCAAAGCTGTATTCTATGACGAACGAAAACGGAAACAGTCTTAAAGCGGCTAACTATGTATTTAAAAATATTCCTATGAAGTGTGCAGGTCAATATCTGTATGTGTCTGTAAGAAGCACTTCTGACAGTGGGATAAGTTCCGGCTGGAGTGAGGTATATAAGCTAAAGCTGCCTATGGTAAGGCTTAATAAACCTGATATTGTACAAAATACAGATTACGAAAGTTATGATGTATTTGTTGAAGGTAATAACGCAGGTAATGCAGATGTTCTCCAAAGAAATTTAAACTGGCTGTGGGACGAATATGCAAAGGGATACAATATTCTGATAACAGGCATAAACGGAGAAAAGCATAATGTAAGCATAAATAAAACGGCTGAAGGCTATAGTGTAATATGCGATGGAAATCAGATTGAGAATACACCTTTGAATGATGATGACAACAGATATACAATCACTGATTACAGCTGTAAAGTGTCAGGTAATTACAATAATAATGTATATAGCTTTAATATTAGTGCAATTCTGACAATAAGAAATAACAGATGTTATCTGATTTTACCTGATTATGAAAGTTATATACTTAATCCGGGAGAGTTAAGTATAAATGAAGAAGGTAAAAATACGAGAATTGCAGAAATATATGCTTTACCTGAAAACAAAAACTACAGTGAATCTGAATCTGTAAAGTGGGAAAGAGATTACAGTAATGGTGAATACGGAAATGGTACTATAAAATAAAATCAATGAAATGAAAGGAGGGAAGTCTTTGAGTAAACTTAAATTTGTTTTAAAAAATGAAGATGGAGTTGCATCAATAGTTGCTGTGTGTATATTGGTGCTATTTACTGCATTAGGTTTGGCTTCCCTGCTTTCAGCTTCATCTCTGCTTAAAAATACACAGCAGAGATATTACAGAGAGCAGGCGGAAATATATGCTGTTACTTTAAGTCAATCAATTGAAAAAGAACTAGGTGGGCTGGAAATAACCGAGAGCTCATCCAGTGAGTTGTCAAACTATCTTTATAAAAATATGGTAGTATTTGGCTATCCTACATCAAACTGGGGATATTATAATGCAGATGAATTCTGGCCAACAAGTGACATTGGAAAAATGAGCAGAAACTTTAAATACAGCGGAGATGAGAGTAAAAAAATACCTGAAACAGAAATAACTATGTATTGGGAATATTATAAAGACGCTGATTTAATGCAGGAATGGGAAAGAATGCAGCAGGTAAAACTATACATAACAGTTAAATGTATTTATAAGGGTGAAGAATATGCAAAAACTACAGGATTCGGAATTTCATCAAGCATAGACAGTGCAGATAAATTCTGGTATTCATTTAATGAAGGAGTGGTGACTTCATGAAATGTCTGTTAAACAGAAAAGGAATGACTATGGTATCTGTAATAATAGGGTTTGCCATACTTATGACAGGCAGTGTGTTGTTTTACAAGGCAATAGATCTTTCAATAAAGCTTACCGACAGAGCAGATAAAGAGAGAACACTTGTTGAAAACAGCATTGAAAATTACTATTTAAACAGAGATACCAATGTTGATGTAAACAAAACAGCTGAGCTTGATTTTGGCGATTTTAAAATAAAAAGCAAAATATACAGCTTTAAAGACAGCAAATATCAATTTAATTATTTTGCCGGAAATTAAAAGTAGCAATGAAAATTAGCAGGGAGGTGATGAGTTGCATAAATTAAAGAGAATATTTACAAAAGTCAGGAATATATTTAATGACAAAGGGGTATCACTGGCAGAACTTGTTGTAACATTTGCATTGCTGTCATTATTTATGACAAGTGCTGTAATGCTTTTATCAAGTTATCTTGAGGTTTTTGCCAGAATAAACGGAATGTCACTTGCACAAAGTGTGTCTGATACTTTAATGGAAACTATTGAAAGCAATCTGTCAAATGCAACTCTTAACACCTTTAAGGGAGAAGATGCAGATACTTTTATAGTTATAAGCGACAGTAACAGTAAGGTAAAGTTTTCAAATGCCGATGGTATTGAAACAGAAATGTATCTTAAGGACAATAAGCTTCAGCTTGACTACAATACATACGTTGACAAGAGCGATGAATACAGCGAAAAAAAGACAACAAAGTGGTACTACAGTGATGATTTCTATATGAATAACTATATAGAAACACTGAAATTCACAACCGAAAGTAAAAAAGACAATCTGATATGGGTTGAATTTAAAATAAAAAATTCCAGAACAGGTTTTGAATACGAGACAAAGAGATTAATTGAGTGTCATAATCTAGTCAATACTAAAACAAAAATAAAAGTTATATAAAGTGCATAAAAAACCATCGAAATTTTGGTAATATTGTTAAATTATATTTATATTTGTTAAAAAATACTTTACAATTTGGCAATAATATGTTAAAATTAAACCATGGAAAGGGAAGTATATAGGGGGTACCTGACTATATGTTTTCTAATAAGACGATTATTCCAAAAAAGAAAGGAAGAGATTTTCTATGAGTAAATTTAGAAGTTTTACAAAGGAAATGAAAAAGAGGTTAAGTACTGACGTTAAAGGGTTTACTTTGATTGAAGTTATTGTTGTTTTAGTTATTTTAGCTATTTTAATGGCTATTGCTATTCCTAATGTTTTAGGATACATAAACAAGGCTAAGGGCACAGAGAATGAATTAACTGCAAGAAATATTTATATGGCAGCTAATGTTGAGAGTGCTGAAATCTTAAAAGAAAGTTCTAGTATTACCGCAGACGAATTGACTAGACATATTGATGTTATTAAGAGTTTATCAAATATTGAGTCAACTAAGTTTACTGCTGTTGAATCAACAGGTACTATCCCAAATACAGGAGATGCAGCTGAACCTGTTGTAACTATTATAGTTAAAGATGGATTAGTTAATGGTGTACAGTATATTCCAGCTGGAGATACTGCAACTACTAGTGAAAAGGTTGTATGTTATTATGCAGATGGCTCTGTAACAACAGGTGAAGCATATAATGTTTCAAAAGTAAATTCTGAATTGCCAACAGTAACACCAAAGGCTTAATAAATTTATAACTGAACAGGTACATGGGGTTTTTAAGACCTCGTTATTATAAGAGGCAGAGCTTAGGCTCTGCCTTTTAATCTGATAAAGTATTTAAGTAATGTTAATATTTGAAGTAATGTTTGAATATTACAATTGACACAATAGGGTATAAAGTGTAAAATGTAAATAAGATGATGTTAATATTATTTAGATATTTTGTATAAAATATGAACTTCTTGTTGGAGAATTAAATATGGTGTATATATCAATGGCAATATTTATATTATGTGTGTTTTTAATAGGTGGGTCTGTATTCTCATTTGTAAATGTCATAGCTGACAGGCTGCCTGAAAATGAAAGTGTAGTTAAGGGCAGAAGTCATTGTGACGAATGCAGGAAACAGCTGAAATTCATAGAAATGATTCCTGTTTTTTCATATATTTTGTTAAGAGGAAAGTGCAGACATTGCGGTGCCAAACTTTCAAAAAGATATTTTGTGACAGAATTAATAGGCGGAATTCTTGCCTTATATACCGTATATGTATATTGGTGCAATCCAATGCAGATGATAATGGCATTTGTATTTATAGCGGTTTTGGCTTGTGTTTTTCTTATTGATATGGATACAATGACTATACCTAACGAAGTTGTTATAGCTATGTTTATAGTTGCTGTTATTTCAGTATTTGTATATAATGATTTAAGTATTATGTCAAGAATAATAGGCTTTTTTGATGTCAGCCTGCCGCTGTTATTAATAACAATGGCTATTAACGGAGCTTTTGGCGGCGGAGACATAAAGCTAATGGCAGCAACAGGTGTATTTTTAGGCTGGAAACTCAATTTATTTGCTCTTTTTGCAGCAATTATTACCGGCGGTATATATGGGATAGTGCTGTTGAGTAAAGGCGGGAAAAATAAAAATTCCCATTTTGCTTTTGGTCCGTTTTTGGCTGTAGGTTGTGTTGCAGCCTTGTTTTGGGGGGAAAGCATATTAAATTGGTATATAGGGCTATTCCTATAAATATATCGTAAATAGAAATTATGGTATATTATTATAAATTGGTGGTGAGATAATGGCAACGTATAAATACACAGCACTTGATGAAAGCGGTAAAAAGGTAATAAATACAATTGACATTAATTCTCCTGAAGAGCTGTATAAATATGTGCAGCAGAATAATCAGGTTTTGGTTTCATACAAGGAAGTAAAGAATGAGAAGAAAAGTAAAAAAATAAATTACAGAGATATAGCAGATTTTTGCAGGCAATTAGGAACATTGCAGTCTTCAGGTATTTCTCTTGTAAGAGCATTAAATATAATTATAAGAAGTGAATCTTTAAAACCATGGCAGAAAGAAATTTATAATGGTCTAATGGTTTCCATAAAAAAGGGAAATTCGCTTTCAACAGCTATGGAAGAGGCGAGAGGAGCATTTCCGGAACTGTTGATTAATATGTATAAAACTGCTGAGATAAGCGGTAATCTTGAAAAAACATCAATGCAGATGTGCGAATACTATGAAAAACAGTATATTTTGAATAAAAAAATAACAACCTCACTTGTTTATCCGTGTATAATTATACTTTTGGTAATTGGTGTAGTAATTTTTCTAGTAAGTTATATTATACCGCAGCTTCAGCCTGTGCTTGAAACATTAAGCGAACTTCCTTTGCCTACAAGAATGCTGCTTGGTCTAAGCAACGCTTTTGCAAATCACTGGGTTATTATACTTTTTGTAACAGCTCTTTTGATTGTATCAATTGTATTTTTGCTTAGAATACCTAAAGTGAGAATCAAATATGACAGATTAAAAATACATATACCTTATTTTGGAAAGTTGTTTAAAACAATTTACACTGCAAGATTTTCAAGAACAATAGCGTCGCTTTACGCATCAGGACTGCCTATTGTAAGTGCATTGTCTGTAGGAAGCAGAACAGTGGGTAATAAATATGTTGAGGAACAGTTTGAATGGGTAATTATGCAGGTAAGGAGCGGCAGAGCCTTGTCTGAAGTATTATACCAGGTGGATGGATTTGTAAGTAAGCTTTCAGATACAACACTTATCGGAGAGGAGACAGGTAATCTTGCTGATATGCTTGTGGCTACAGCAGATTCACTTGAGTATGAGGCTGATGTTGCCATAACAAAGATGGTTACAAGCCTTGAACCTATTCTCATTATCATAATGGGTATTATAGTAGGTTTTGTTATGGTATCAATCTTACTCCCTGTTTACCAGTCATATTCTGCCGTAGGTGCACAGGGTGGCATCTGATAATTAATTTTGAGAAAGGAGGGGTAAAAATGATTTCAGTTTATCTTGGTAATGAAGAAATATATGCTGTTGCTGCTGATGTTAAGGGCAATAGAATAATTGTAAATAATATATACAGAAGAAGAATAAGTGAAGGCAGCATTATTAATGGTGTTATAACAAATGAAGAATCACTTAAATATGATATTGAACAGTTCTGGGAGGAGAATAAACTGCCCAGAAAGGATGTAGATATTGTAATTAACAGCAAACAACTTACCATGAAAAATGTTACATTACCCCTTGTAAGTGATAAAAAGGCTTTAAATCTTATTTCTATGGAATTTGCTGATGTTGAAAAGGCTAAGCCTGTTTTTGATTATATGACAATTTCGACTGATAATAAAAAGAAGAAGATGACTGCCTTGGCTGTTATAACAGAGAAGGATTTTATTGAGGGGTATAACAGAATTTTTACAGGTCTTAAAATTAAGATCAGAAGTATTTCAAGTGGAATAATAAACATAGTTAAGTTATACTACAATATTAAAAATAAGGTAAAAGATGAGACTGTACTTTTACAGTTTCTTGACGGTAACAGTCTTGTGAGCATTATTCTTTCAGGTGGTAATTATATGTATTCTCAGAGTACAAGAATTTTCAGTGAAAAAGATTCTCCTGATTTTGTAAATGAGATTGTAAATACAATAAGCTCAATAAAGCAGTTTTATATGTCTACAAATAAGGTTGATATTAATAAAGCATATTTTGGCGGCATAGACAATGAAACTCTTGAAAAAATTAAAGTGTCTTTAACTGTATATAATACTGAAGCTGACTTTGTGCCGGAATCAGAGGATATTGATACAAATGGTCAAGGCAGTTTAAGTGAATTTGCATACGGTATAGGCTCTTATGTAAAAGTTAAAAAGGACATAAATCTTTTTAAAAGATGTATTGATAACGGGGAAGTAAAAGCTGAAAGCTTTATGCCGTCTGTACCTGTGTTACTTAGTGTAGGTGCTGCTTTTGGAGTGATTGCTGTAATAAGTGCCGGACTGCTTATCAGAAATTCTGTGCTTAATAAGAGGCTTGATGAGGCGTATACATTTTTAAATGATACAAAAAATCAGGAAATGGTTGCAAAAGCATCATCTGTTGTCAATGAAAATAATACAGTGATTTCTGATATAGAGGCCCTTAAAAAGGCAAAGACAGCTATAAGAACATATCCTGTTTATAATACTAAGGTGAGAAATATAATATTAAGCTGCCAAGACAGCGTAACAAGTCTCAAAATTGTGAGATTTGATTCAGAAAACGGTTCAGTGAGAATAGAGGCAACATGTACTGTATCTAATTATGTTTATGCTCTTATTGACAGGCTGAAATCTACAGGTCTTTTCAGTGCTGTAGATTATAACGGATATGCGTATGACGAAAAAAATAATGTCTATAAATATAATGTGGACTGTACATTTGTGGAAAGTGCAGGACAATAGATAAATCAGACAAAGAAATAAAAACAAAGAAATCAGCATTTAACTTAAAAGTAAATCAGAAAGTTTACTTATGAAGTATTTGTACAGGTAATTGGGGTCTGAATAGAAATTGAAAAGGATGTGTTGTTTTATGGAATTTAAGATAACTGAAAGAGATAAAAAGTTACTGTTTTTTCTGGCAGTATTTATAATATTGGTTATTCCTTTATGGTTTGTATTGAGACCTGCTGTTTCTAAGGGAAAAGAAATAAAAGCAGAACTTGTAACTGCGGAAGAACAGAAGACACAAATGGAAGAAGAAATACATAAGTATTTTGACAATGTTAATGAATTGAAAAAAAATAATGCCGAATACCAGAAAGAGGCAAAAGAAGTAAACCCTGTTATGGAAAATAACCAAGTGGATAAGTTAATTACAGATATGGTTACAGGCTGCGGTATGAAAGTAAAATCATTGTCTATTACAAGAAATGCTGATATGAAGGCTGTTTCTCCTTACTTTAACAGTAAAATGGCAGAAGAAATGCTTGATGAAAATAAAGGAGATAACAGCAGCGGTGAAAATGAAAATGACCGTTCGGTTTATACTACCACAGTTACTCTGACTGCTGAGGGAAGCAGTGATAATATGTATAAATTAATAGATAACATTTCATCAAAAATGCCTGCTATAAAGGCTATATATTATACTCCCGCTTTTAATAAGGACGGAAGTGTAACTTTAAGTACAGGTTTGACCGTTTATATGGTAAAATATAATTGACCTGAGGGGGCATTTGTATGAATGAAAGAAACGTTAGATTAGGTGATGTTTTAATTGAATACGGATATATAACAGAGGCTCAGCTCAATGAAGCTCTTAATATACAAAAAGGAGACAGATCAAAACGAATAGGTGAAATATTACAGGAAGAAGGTTTTGTAACCGAAAAACAGGTTATTAAAGCTCTTGCTGCAAGGTTAAACCTTAATATTGTTGAAGATGTTGAAGCGGTAAGGATTGACACTGCAACAGCTGCATTGGTTCCTCAGACAATTGCTGAAAAATATAAGATCATACCTATAAATATCAGTGAGGGTATTATAACTGTTGTTACAAATGATCCTCTTAATTTCTATGCTCAGGAGGATGTAAGACAGCTTACAGGTCACGATATAAAGGTAATACTGGCAACAGAAAAGGATGTTGAATATTTAATTGGCAAATGTTATTCAGAGGTTTCTGTTATAAATGCTGTTAAGGCTACTAATATGCAGACAAGTACAGAAACACCTATTGAAGAATTGGATGCAATTGTAGGTGATGATGATACGCCTATTATTCAGTTTATAAATTCTCTTTTGCAGAGAGCTTATGATATAGGTGCAAGTGATATACATGTGGAACCTTATGAAAACCAAACCCTGGTTAGAATAAGAATTGACGGTACTATTACTGATTATGTTACATTGCAGCAATCACTCCATACTACTTTAATTGCAAGAATAAAGATTTTGTCAAATCTTGATATAGCTGAGAGGAGAGTGCCTCAGGACGGACATTTCAGAACCAAAATTAAGGGGAATGTTGTTAATGTAAGAGTTTCTCTTATACCTACAGTGTTTGGCGAAAAGGCTGTGCTGAGAATACTTGCAAATAATACTCCTATCAGCAATTCACAGCATTATGGAATGGATGCTGAGAATTACGAAAAATTCAGACGTATATTAAAAAGTCCAAATGGAATTATATATATTTCAGGTCCGACAGGTTCAGGAAAAACTACTACTCTTTATATGGTACTTGAGGAGTTTTCAAAAAGGCAGATAAGTATATCAACTATTGAAGATCCTGTTGAGAAAAATCTCCCTCATATGAGTCAGATGCAGGTTAATGTGCAGTCAGGTCTTACTTTTGAAAAAGGATTGAGGGCTTTATTAAGACAGGACCCTGACGTTATTATGGTCGGAGAAACAAGAGATAATGAAACGGCAGCTATTTCAGTAAGAGCTGCCATAACAGGTCACTTGGTTTTTTCTACACTGCATACAAACAGTGCTGTTTCTGCAATTGTAAGGCTGGCAGATATGGGTGTTGAACCTTATTTGATTGCAAATTCACTTGTAGGAGTTGTGGCACAAAGGCTTGTAAGAAAAATATGTCCTGAATGCGGAAAACTGGTGGATGCAACTGAAGAAGATAAAAAAATTCTTGGAATTGATATTGATAAAGTAATGGTTCCTGTAGGATGTCCAAAATGTAATAATACAGGATACTCAGGAAGAATTGCGGTACATGAAATAGTTGCTGTAGACAGAGAAATAAGAAATATGATAGTTAAAGGCAATGAGATTGACAGTATTGAGGAATATGCAATAAACAAGCAGGGAATGAAACCGCTTGTTGCAAGTACACTGTCATTGGTTAAGGACAGAAAAACAACTGTAGAAGAATATTTGAAAATAGCTTATAATATTTAGGGGAGTGTATTTATGGGAATGAGTATGGATGAAATTATTTTAAAAGCGAGAGAAATAGGATGTTCAGATATTCATATATCTGTAGGACTGCCTTTAAGGTTCAGAATTCACGGTGCTTTAATTAATTCTGATATTTCACTTACAGATGATGAAGCATATAACTGCATTACAGAAATTATGAGTGAGAAGCAAATCAATGAATTTGAAAGCGGTATTGATGTGGATTTTGCTTATGAAAGTTCTGACGGGAACAGACAAAGAGTAAATGTTTTCAGATATATGAAAGGTGCAGCTGCAACTATAAGACTTTTAAATAATACTATTCCTACTCTTGATGCTCTGGGTCTGCCAAAGGTATTGGAAAGCCTGGCTGATGAACCTAGAGGACTTATTTTGGTAACAGGTCCTACAGGTTCCGGTAAATCAACAACACTTGCGGCTATGATTGATTATATAAACAAGAGAAGGTCAGCTCATATACTTACTATTGAGGACCCTATAGAATATGTATATAAGGAAGGTGCCGCAACTGTTCATCAAAGAGAAGTTGGCAGGGATGTAGTAAATTTTGCTGCTGCTTTAAGGTCTGCATTAAGAGAAGACCCTGATATAATTCTTGTAGGAGAAATGAGAGATTATGAAACTATTTCTGCTGCTCTTACAGCTGCTGAAACAGGACATCTTGTTCTCTCAACACTGCATACGACAGGTGCTGCTCAGACAATTGACAGAATTATAGACGCTTGTCCTCCTGAAGCACAAAATCAGGTAAGAACACAGCTTTCAGGTATTCTAAAGGGTGTAATTACTCAGTGTCTTATGCCAAATGCAATGAATAACGGCAGATATGCTGCAACAGAAATACTTATAGGTACTGATGCTGTGCTTAATATGATAAGAGAAAATAAATGTCACCAGCTTAATACAACTATGCAGTCAGGGGCTTCGTTTGGTATGCATACATTAAACTGGGATTTGGTAAGGCTGCTTAATACAGGAAAAATAACAAGAGAAACTGCTTTGCAGTATACAAATGATAAAAGAGAGTTTGAAAATTATCTGATGTAGTTTGTAAATGTTATTTATGGGTATTGTATAATTATTTTATACAATACCTTTTTTTGTTGAATAATTTTAGTTGTTGTGATAAAATGTATTAAGTTTATTTTTTTGAAAAAAAGTATATGTATAAATTAATAAAAAAGAAAAGCTGCAGTATGTTTTTGTATATATAGTGAAATTATAATTTAAGATGCAGCAGGCATTGGAGAAAAATAAAAAGTAAAGGAAGTTATGGAGGATATTATGTTTGACGGGCTTATATTTGATCTTGACGGTACACTTTGGAATGCAACAGATATAATTTGTAAAACGTGGAATATTATATTAAATGAGTACAGTGAGGTAGAAAGAGAACCTATTACAATAGAGGAACTTGAAGGCTGTATGGGGCTTCAGCTGGACGAAATAGGAAAAAGGCTGTTTAAAAGTGCAGATAGTTCTCTTAGAAAAGAGCTTATGGACAAATGCTGCAAATTGGAATGCGAATATCTTGCAAAAGATGGCGGAAGTCTTTTCCCTGAATTGAAGGAAACACTTAAATATTTGAAAAATAAATATAAGTTATATATTGTGAGTAATTGCCAGTATGGATATATTGAAAGTTTTTTTGAGGGACATAATACGGGAGAATATTTTGATGACTATCTTTGTGCTGAAGAGACAGGACTTTCAAAGGGTCAAAATATCAAAATTATTGCAGAAAGAAACAGGCTTAAAAATCCCATATATATAGGTGATACACAAGGAGACAAGGATGCTGCTGACGAAGCGGAAATCCCTTTTGTATTTGCCGCTTATGGATTTGGACAAGTTGACGGATTTGACTATAAGGTTGAAAGTTTTAAAGAGCTCAGAGATATATTTTAGGGTGTTTAAGATTAAAAAATGTTTAATATGAAAGAATATATGAAGATCGGGAAAATTTCCCGGTCTTTTTATAAAGTGTATGCAAACTTTTGTTGAAATACAGGCTTAAATGTTTTATACTTAAATAAGTATTATGCGAACAGGAGAAAGCTATGTTATTTAATTCATTGGATTTTATATTATTTTTTATAGCAGTGGTGTTTTTACATTATACACTGCCTCATAAATTCAGATGGGTAATGCTGTTAATAGCCAGCTGTATTTTTTATATGTGCTGGAGGGCAGAACTTATTATACTTATACTTTTTTCTACTTTTGCAAACTGGGGTATATCTCTGCTTATAGATAAATACAGAGATAAGGCAAAGGGTTTGCTGATTTTTAGTATTATAATAAATTTTGGTTTGCTTTTTATTTTTAAATATGCAATGTTTATTAATCATACATTTATGGGAGTATATGAGTATTTTGGCTGGAATTACCCTATAAATGAATTTAATATAATTTTGCCAATGGGTATTTCATTTTACACATTTCAGGCAGCAAGCTATACTATTGATATATACAGAAATGATTACAAACCTGAGAAAAATTATTTTAAATTTACGTTATTTGTGACTTTTTTCCCTCAGCTTGTGGCAGGACCTATTGAAAGAGCGGACAGGCTTTTAGGTCAGCTTTTTACAAAAAAGAAATTTAATGTGAATAACCTTTCAGAGGGTGTTAAGCTCATGATAATGGGTTATTTTAAAAAAATTGTTATAGCGGACAGAGCAGCTGTGCTTGTGGACACTATTTTTAACAATTGCAGAGAGTATAGCGGACTTTCATATATTATAGCTACGATTTTTTTTACTTTTCAGATATATGGGGATTTCAGCGGTTACAGTGATATAGCCAGAGGCTGTGCAAGAATACTCGGCATAGACTTAATGTATAATTTTGACAGGCCGTATTTTTCAAAAAGTATCAAGGAATTCTGGAGAAGATGGCATATATCATTGTCTTCATGGTTAAGGGACTATATATATATTCCGTTGGGCGGCAGCCGATGTTCAAAAATAAGAAAGTATTTTAATTTAATGGTTACTTTCCTTGCAAGCGGTTTGTGGCACGGTGCTAACTGGACATACGTGATGTGGGGCGGTCTGCACGGTTTGTATCAGGTAATAGGCGATATTAAAAATACTGTCTTGCCTAAATGGGACAATTTTGCAATAAATTTTTTCAGAATAATAATAACATTTATACTTGTGGCTTTTGCATGGATTTTGTTCAGAGCAAATACAATAAGCGACAGCATTTATATAATGAAAAATCTGTTTAATGATGTAGGTAAAATTACAGATATTCAATATATATATGAAATATTTAACAATATGGGGCTGCAAATGTTTGAAATTATACTAGTGATTGGAGCAATTGCTGTTCTTATATTCAGTGAAATAATAAGCTTTAAAATGGATATTCACAGGCTTATGGACAGACTACCTTTTGTATTAAGATTTGCTTATTATTATTTACTTGTAATAATTATATTCGGAATGGGGGTGTTTTCCGGTGGGGGACAATTTATATACTTCCAGTTTTAAGGATATAGCTGTATTTATAATAAAGGCACTGATATTTGCTGCCTGTGTTTTGCCTATAATATATTATGCTGGTAATAAATATTCTGCGGCATCAACAGAAAATAAAATAAACGGTTATAATCAAAGCAGATGGGATGAATTTTATTCTTTGCCTGAAAACAGTATTGATATGGTTTTTATAGGTTCTTCTCATTCCTATTGTACTTTTGACCCTTTAATTATTGATAAGGGATTGGGGACAAGCAGTTATCAGCTTGGTATGCCTTTGCAGCATCTTGATTCAACGTATTATACATTGAGAGAAGTTTTAAACTATCAAGAACCAAAAGATGTTGTTCTTGAAGTTTATTGGGATATGCTTGATGATGATTTTGAACTTACACAGGCAGGCTATTTATTCCAGGTAATGAAGAATAAAGAACTTGAGAAAGAATATATTAAAGAAGTGTTCCCATTAAGTGAAAAGGTAAAATATAATGTAAATATTTTTAGATACCAGGCAGATTATTTTGCATACAGAAACTCTAAATTAAAGGAAAGGCTTGAAAATAATTACGGTGTGTTTACTCCTGAAAAAGCCAGGCAAGAGGGTACTGAAAAGTACCGTTCAAGGGGATATACCTACTGTGACTACAATATGCTGCCTGATGAATTTGACAAAACAAATCAGTTTAAAAATTTTGACGGCAAAAAATGGGAAGCGAGTAATGCACAGATTAAGTATCTTAATAAAATTATTGAACTTTGCAGTAATAATAACATCAGACTTACATTTGTAACAGCACCTGTTGCCAATGTATCATTAGATTTTATTAAAAACTATGATTATGTTCATAACTATGTTCAAAAAATAGCTGATGAAAAGGGTATAAAATATCTTGATTATAATATAATAAACAAAAACAAGGATTTGTTTAATATTGAAAACTTCAGAGATGATGCTCACTTAAACCACAGCGGAGTTGAAATAGCTGATGAATATTTTATAAATTGGTATAAGAACACTTATAAAGAAAACAGATAAAAAATTGCGACAGTATTGTGACAATATTGTCGCAATTTTTTTGTTGTCCCAAATCTCTAATTATACAAAATTATACAGAAGTAATATTTATAATTAATATATCAGATAAATGAAATTCAAAAGAAAATTATGCTATGTATTTAGGTGGTGAAGGTATGACAGTTGATATTTATGCTGATGAAATGGTTTTTATTAACTTTATTACTAATGTAATGATAATAGAAATAACAAGAAAGCTGCTGAAGATTAATATTAACAGGATAAAGGAGTGGATTACAGCTTTTATATTTGCTGTAATATATACTTTGCTTGTTATATCAGATTACAGAGGATATATTAATATTATTACAATGCTTATGCTGAATACCTGCGAAATGGCAATACTTTTCAGCCCCAAAAGTATGTGGCAGTGTGTAAAATACAGCGGAGTGTTTAAGCTGACTGCACTTAGTACAAACAGCTGTATGCTGTTAATAAGCAGCTATATTAAGAATAAATTTAATTATACTGTGCTTATAGCAAGTTTTATACTTACATACATTTCATATATTATACTTAATATGCTTAACAAAGAAAATACATATTATCCTATTAATATTTGCTGCAGTAATAAAATTATAAATATAAATGCTTTAGTTGATACCGGCAATTCATTAATTGAACCAATAAGCAGCAAACCTGTAATAATAGCGGAATACAGTGCTTTAAAAGAAGTTTTGCCTGAAAAACTTGTGGAAATATATGAAAAGAAAAGAGAAAGTAATTTAATGGAAATAGTTTCAGCAATATCTGAGGATAGTTTTAAAAATAGTCTGAGAATAATACCTTTTAAAAGTGTGGGCAAGGAAAAAGGTATGATGATTGGGTTTGTAGCTGACAGTGTAAAAATAAAGGACAATATTATAAATAAGCCTGTAATTGGAATTTGCAGATTTAATTTGAGTAAAAGCGGATTGTACAGTGCTTTGATAAGTCCTAAACATTTGGGAGGTATTTGAATGGATGGCAAGGGTTGTTTGGAAAAGTTTTTTCGTAAATTTGCTGAAACAGGACGTATTTTTTACATAGGAGGCAATGACGTGCTTCCGGAACCTTTAAAGGGTGATGAAGAAAGCAGACTGCTGAAAAAACTTACGGAAAATGGTGATGAAGAAGCAAAAGATATTCTTATTGAAAGAAATTTAAGACTTGTAGTGTACATAGCAAGAAAATTTGAAAATACAGGTATAAATGTTGAGGACCTTATTTCAATTGGTACGATTGGACTGATAAAGGCTATAAACACTTTTAAACCAGAGAAGAATATTAAACTTGCAACGTATGCATCAAGATGTATTGAAAATGAAATCCTTATGCACTTGAGAAGAACAACAAAGACTAAAACAGAGGTTTCAATTGATGAACCTCTTAATGTTGACTGGGAAGGAAATGAACTGCTGTTATCTGACATACTTGGCACAGATGTTGATATAATATACAGAGGAATTGAGGAAGAGGTTGATAAACAACTTTTAAGGACTGCTATACAAAAATTAAGCGGAAGAGAAAAGGAAATTATCGAACTCAGGTTTGGTATAGGCAGAAACGGCGGCGAGGAAAAAACTCAGAAAGAAGTTGCAGATATATTGGGTATAAGTCAGTCATACATATCAAGGCTTGAAAAGAAAATAATAGGCAGACTGAGAAAAGAAATAATGAAGCTTGTATAATTATTATTGAGCTGTTTTATAATTATAAAAACAGCTCAATAACAAAATTTTAAAAAATATCATCATCAGGATATTCAAGAGCATCAAAATAATTTTTATGACAGTTTTTAGTTGAAAAGTATGCACAATGACTGCACTTGGCTTCATCATTGAATATATGTGGAAGCTCAGGGAGAGGCTTGTAGTGTGAACAGGTTTTTCTTGTATATACTCTCATAATTTCACTCCTTGCATTGGTATTTATATTGTTATTTTAGGTTAAAATTAAAAAAATATTCTAATATGTGTAAAAACTGCTTGCATTTATGTTGTGCAAGTGATATAATTATGGTGTTAAATGATGTTTCGTATGAAGAGTGGGTTACGCCCACTCTTGTTTTATGTTATAGTACTTGGTAAGGAGGAGATGTTTTTGCAGGCTAAAGATATAGTAAGACTTGCTGAAGAGGCTGTTATGCCTATACTTGAAAGCAAAGGCTTTGAATTTGTTGACTGTGAATTTGTGAAAGAAGGTCCTGATTGGTATCTGAGAGTTTATATTGACAAAGAGGGTGGAATTGGTATAAATGACTGTGAATATGTGAGCAGGGCTTTGGATGAAAAACTTGGAGACGACCTTACTGAACAGCCTTATATAATGGAGGTAAGTTCACCCGGAATAGACAGAGTGCTTAAAAGAGATAATGAATATGTCAAATATAAGGACAGATTAGTAGATGTAAAGCTCTTTAAAGCTGTTGATGGTGTAAAGGAATTCAGAGGTAATCTTGTTGGTCTTGTTGACGGCAAGGTTGTGATAACTAATGAATCGGGAGAAAGACTTGAATTTAATAAAAAAGATATTGCTGCTACCAGATTGGCTGTAATTTTTTAACATAGGAGGATAATTTTGAAATGGATAGCAAGGAATTGATTTTAGCCTTAGAGCTTGTAGGAAAGGAAAAGGGCATTGATAAAGAAGTGATTTTTGAAGCAATTGAAAATTCTTTGGTTACTGCCTGTAAAAAGCTTTATGGCAATTACTCAAATATGAGAGTTGAAATTGACAGGGAAACAGGTGAAATGAGAGCATTTGCACAAAGAGAAGTTGTAGAAGAAGTTGTTGATGACTTTACCGATATTTCTCTTGAGGAAGCAAGAGCTCTTAATCCGACTTATGAATTGGGTGATCTTGTAGATAATGATATTACTCCAAAGGATTTTGGAAGAAGTGCTGCTCAAAGTGCAAAACAGATAGTTGTACAGAAACTGAGAGAGGCTGAAAGAGAAAAAATATATAATGAATTTGCTGCCAAAGAAAGAGAATGTGATACTGCTATTGTGGAAAGAACAGACAGCAGAGGCAATGTAATCGTTAAGCTTGGTAAAATGGACGCTGTGCTTCAGCAGACAGAGCAGATACCAGGTGAAGTGTACAGGGTAAATGACAGAATTAAGGTATATATATTAAAAGTAGTTAAAACAAGCAAGGACCCTCAGATTAAGGTGTCAAGAACACATTATGAACTTATAAAGAGATTGTTTGAACTTGAATCACCTGAAGTATTTGACGGCACTGTTGAGATAAAGGGAATTGCAAGAGAAGCAGGCTCAAGAACAAAAATGGCTGTGTATTCAAATGTAGAAGGTGTTGACGCTGTAGGTGCTTGTGTAGGACAAAACGGTACAAGAGTTGACGCTATTGTAGAAGAGATAAACGGTGAAAAAATTGATGTTATACCTTGGAGTGAAGACCCTGCCGAATATATTAATGCAGCTTTAAGACCTGCAAAGGTTATTGCTGTTGAAATAGCTGATGATGAGGAAGAAAAGAGTGCAAAGGTTGTTGTGCCTGATACTCAGCTTTCTCTTGCAATCGGCAAGGAAGGTCAGAATGTAAGACTTGCTGCGAAGCTTACAGGATGGAAGATAGATATTAAAAGTGAGTCTCAGGCAAGAGCTACTGATTTTGTAAATTTTGATGAAGTTCAGTCAGAAGAAGCTGATAATGACAATATTGATATTGAAGAGGATACAGAAGAATAATTTTGCGGGAGGTGATTTTTAATGATTAAAAAGAAAGTTCCCATGAGAAAATGTACCGGCTGTCAGGAAATGAAAAACAAAAAAGAGCTTATAAGAGTAGTGAGAAATGACGAGGGAGAGTATTCTCTTGATACTACAGGAAAGAAGCCAGGCAGAGGTGCTTATGTGTGCAGAAATATTGAATGCCTTGAAAAGGCTTGTAAAAACAAGGGGCTGGAACGTTCCTTTAAAGCAGCAGTACCAAAGGATTTGTATGATGAGCTGAAAAAGCAACTGGAGGAAAGCAATGAATAGAAAAGCACAATCTATGCTTTCTCTTTGTCAGAGAGCCGGAAAAATAGTAACCGGAGAAGATACTGTTGAAATAAATATTAAAAATGGGGCAGCGTTTCTTGTAATAATAGCCGGCGATGCCTCTGAAAATACTAAAAATAAATTTGTGAATAAATGTAAATACTATAATATTGAGTATTGCATTTGTGAAACGAAAGAAGAGCTAAGCAGTTGTATAGGTAAGTATAACAGGTCGGTATATGCAATTATTGATGAAAATTTTGCAGAAAAGATAAGATTGGAGCTTAGTAATATGATGTAAATGTAGTGAATGGTATAACCATATTGTTGATAGGAGGTGTTTCTATTGTCAAAGACTAGAGTATATGAATTAGCAAAGACATTGGAAATAAGTAATAAGGAGCTTCTCGAAAAGCTTAAAGAAATGGGTATTGAAGCAAAAAGTCACTCAAGCGGACTTGAGCAGGAGTCAGTTGATAAAGTATTGGCTGCTTTTGGTAAAAAGGCTGAAAAATCTGAAGAGAAAAAGGCTGAACCTAAAAAGAATGATAAATTTCAAAATAAGCAGGAAAAAAGACCTGCAAATCATCAGAATAATAGAAATGATGTGAAAAACAGTAAGCCTGAACATAAGAATGAACCAAAGCAGGAAAATAAGACTGAAAGAAATAATCAGCCAAAACAGGAAAATAAGACTGAAAGAAACAATCAGCCAAAGCAGGAAAATAAGGCTGAAAAGAGTAATCAGTCAAAACAGGATAAGAAGCCTGCAAATAAAACAGCACCTTTTCACCAGGTAAACGGCTCAAAGAAGAAAAACAAGAAAAATAAGAACAGAAATAATAATCAGCCTGTACCTGCAGCTATTGATGAAACTAAGGAAGCAGATGAAATATTTGAAATTCAGATTGCTGATAGTATTTCTGTAAAGGAACTTGCTGAAAAGATTAATAAGCCTGCATCAGCTGTAATAATGCAGTTGATGAAAATGGGTGTAATGGCTACAGCTAACCAGGAAATTGACTTTGAGACTGCTGAAAAGGTTTGCGAAACCTTTGATATTATAGTTGAAAAGGCTGAAGAAATTGACTTGCTTGAAGAGGCTTTCAGGGAAGAAGTAGATGCAGAAGAGGATTTAGTTGAAAGACCTCCTGTTGTTGTTGTTATGGGTCACGTTGACCATGGAAAAACATCTCTCCTTGATGCTATAAGACATTCACATGTTACAGCTAAAGAGGCCGGAGGCATTACTCAGCATATTGGTGCATATACTGTTTCTATTGACGGAAAACCTATTACATTCCTTGATACACCCGGTCATGAGGCCTTTACTGCAATGAGAATGAGAGGAGCACAGGTAACTGATATTGCTATTCTTGTAGTTGCAGCTGATGATGGCGTTATGCCTCAGACTATTGAAGCTATTAACCATGCAAAGGCAGCAGGAGTTGAAATAATTGTTGCTATAAATAAGATTGATAAGCCCGGAGCAAATCCTGAAAGAGTAAAGCAGGAATTGGTAGAATTTGGCTTAGTTGCTGAGGACTGGGGCGGAGATACTATATGTGTACCTGTATCAGCTGTAAGCAAAGATGGTATTGATAATCTTCTTGAAATGATTATACTTGTTGCTGAAATGAAGGAATTAAAGGCTAATCCTAATAAGAGAGCAAGAGGTAATATAATTGAAGCTCAGCTTGACAAGGGCAGAGGTGCAGTTGCTACTGTACTTGTACAAAGCGGTACTCTTAATGTAGGTGATCCTATTGTTGCAGGTGCTGCCCACGGAAGAGTAAGAGCAATGATGAATGACAGGGGACAAAAGGTTAAAAAAGCCGGACCTTCTATGCCAGTTGAAATCTTAGGTCTTAATGAAGTGCCTATGGCAGGCGATATGTTTTATGCTGCTGAAAGTGAAAAGCAGGCAAGACAGGTTGCAGAATCTGTTATTGCAAAAGGCAGGGAAGACCTTATAAAGGATACACCGCAGAAGGTAAGCCTTGATGACCTTTTCAATCAGATACAAAGCGGTAATGTTAAAGAACTTAACATTGTTATTAAAGCTGATGTGCAGGGTTCAGTTGAGGCTGTGAGACAAAGTCTTGAAAAGCTTTCTAACGAAGAGGTAAGAATAAGAACTATACACGGCGGTGTTGGTGCTGTTACTGAATCTGATGTTATGCTTGCAAGTGCATCAAATGCAATTATTATAGGTTTTAATGTAAGACCTGAAACTTCTGCTAAAAATGTGGCGGAAGACCAAAAAGTTGATATAAGATTATACCGTGTTATTTACAATGCTATTGAAGATATTACTGCTGCTATGAAGGGTATGCTTGATCCTGTATATGAAGAAAAGATTGTTGGTCATGCAGAAATAAGACAGATATTTAAAGCAAGCGGTGTTGGCACAATCGGCGGTTCTTATGTTACTGACGGTAAGTTTGTAAGAAATGCTAAAGTTAGAATTGTAAGAGACGGTATAGTTGTATATGACGGTGAGCTTGCAACGTTAAGAAGATTTAAAGATGATGTTAAGGAAGTAAATGCAGGATATGAATGCGGTTTACTCTTTAACAAGTTTAATGATATTAAGGAAGGCGACATTGTTGAGGCCTTCGTTATGGAGGAAATTAAGCGTTAATGAAAAGCAGTAATCGAATGATTCGTATTAATGACGAAATCAAAAAGGAACTTTCTGAAATTATCAGAGCTGATATAAAGGATCCGAGAGTTGGCGTCATAACCTCTGTATTAAAGGTTGAAACTACCAATGACCTTAAATACTGTAAGGTTTATGTAAGCATACTTGGCGATGAGGAAAAGAAAAATGAAGTTATGACTGTGCTTAAAGGTGCAGCAGGCTTTATCAGAAGCCTTATTGCAAGAAGAATTAATTTGAGAATAACACCCGAATTTAATTTTATACTTGACGATTCTTTAGATTATAGTTTTAAAATTGATAAAATTCTTAAAGAAATAAACAATGAAAATTAAGGGGGAGTTGTATGTACGAAAATTCCATAGCTAAGGATATTGAAAAAGTACAAACAATATATATTACAGGACATACAAATCCTGACGGTGATTGTATCGGTTCTACATTCGGCTTTGCTCTTGCAATGGCAAAATTAGGTAAAAAGCCTGTAATTCTCCTTGAAGATTATGCCGAAAGGTTTAATATTTTAGACGGATGTCAGTATGTATATAATGGCAGCTATGATGAGCTTGAACCTGAAATAATGTTTTCTATTGACTGCGGAAGCAAGGAAAGACTTGGAGCAGCCGAAAAAGTATTTGACAGGGCTAAGCATACTTACAATATTGATCATCATATAAGCAATACTAACTTTGCAATGATCAATATTGTAAACGGAGGTGCATCTTCTGCCTGCGAAGTTATTTACGAGTTAATAAATAATCTTGTTGAGATTGACAAAAGTATAGCTTCTGCTCTTTATACAGGTATACTTACTGATACAGGCGGATTCAGACACAATTCTACATCTGAGAGAACTCATCAGATTGCAGGCAAATTAGTGACAGCAGGTGTTGATACTCCATTTATATACACAAAGTTTTTAATGGAGCACAGCATAACTGAAGTTAAAATATTTGCTAAGGCAATAGGCAAGATGATTCTTGATGACAGAATTGCCTATACCTATGTTACAAAAGAGGATATGACAGAGTGCGGGGCATCATCTAAAAATCTTGATGCAATTGTCGGCTATCTTCTAAATACAGAAGGGGCTGAAGTTGCAATATTTGCAAGTGAGAGAGATGAAGATATTGTTAAATTAAGTTTCCGTTCTAAAAATGTAAACGTAAATGAGGTCGCGTCTTTGTTTGGCGGCGGAGGTCATATACTGGCAGCCGGTGCATCGGCAAAAGGTGATATTAAAGATATTTTAAATATGGCTATAAGTGAAGTTAGGAAAAGACTGGAATAAGATGGCAGATAAAAATTCAATTATAGGTGTAATAAATATTTATAAGGAAAAAGGTTTTACATCACATGATGTTGTAAACATTGTAAGAAAACAACTGGGAAGAGTAAAAACAGGGCATACGGGCACCCTTGACCCTGATGCGGAAGGCGTGCTTCCTATATGTGTTGGAAAAGCAACAAAACTGGCTGACTATATAGCGGCGGATATTAAAGAATATAAAGCTGAGATTACTCTTGGAATAAAGACAACAACTGAGGATATTTCAGGTGATGTGATTGAAGAAAGAGAAGTAAATGTCAGTGAAAATGAGGTAATTAATGCTGTTAAAGGTTTTATAGGAGAATACAAGCAGGTTCCGCCTATGTATTCTGCAATAAAAGTAAATGGAAGAAAGCTTTATGAACTTGCCAGAGAGGGCATAGAAATTGAAAGAAAAACAAGACTTATAAATATTTATAATATAAGGGATATTAAAGCTTTAGATAAAGACAAATATGAATTTTATGTTTTATGTTCAAAGGGGACATACATAAGAACCTTATGTAAAGATATAGGTGAAAAACTTGGCTGCGGCGGATGTAGGTCTGCTTTGACAAGAACAAGGAGCGGAAACTTTTATATTGAGGACAGTGTAAAAATTGAAGATTTTAAGAAAATTGTGAGTGAAGGCAAATTGAATGAAGTACTTTTGCCTGTTGAAAAAGTCCTTAAGGAATATAAAAAGGTTCATATCAGTTCTGAAGCTGAAAAATATATGATAAACGGCAACAAAATAAATCTTATGTATTTGAAGGAAAAAAATACAGTTAAGGGTGAAAAAGTTGCTGCAATTGACTGCAATGAGAGAATTGTCGGTATTTATGAGGCAGAAGAGGAATTTATAAAACCTGTGACTATGTTAATTTAGGGTGATTTATATGAAGGTTATAGAATGTGGACAATTTAAAATTGAAGAGCCTTCAGCTGTAACTATAGGCAATTTTGACGGAATACATCTGGGACATCAGGAACTTGTAAAAACAGTACTTGAGTATTCAAAAATTTACTCTCTCAAAAGTGTTGTGTTTTCTTTTGAACCGCATCCTGTTGAATTCTTCGGTAAAAAGGGAGAGTTTAAAACAATGTTTTCTGTTGAAGAAAAAAAGTTTGTAATAGAAAACTTAGGTGTTGACATACTTATACAATACCCGTTTAATACCGAATTTGCAGACTTGTCTCCTGAAGAATTTATGGATTTGCTTATTGAAAAAACTAATTGTAAGGTTCTTGTTGTTGGTGAAAACTATTGCTTTGGGAAAGACAGAATGGGAAATATTGATACTCTTAAAAAGTTAGGCAAAGAGAAAAATATAAAAGTAATAGGCATACCGAGAGTAAAAATTCACAATGTAAGAGTAAGCAGTACCAGAATAAGAGGTCTTATTAACTGCGGTGATATGGAAGATGTAACAGTTCTCTTAAATAAGCCGTATTTTGCTATGGGTGAAATTGTACATGGCGATGAAAGAGGCCGGAGGATGAATTTTCCAACAATTAATCTGGAACCTCCTTTGAAAAAACTTCTTCCACCTGATGGTGTTTATTTTTCAAGAGTTTACATTGACGGAAAGCTTTATGACAGTATGTCAAATATTGGGGTAAATCCAACATTCAACGGAGACGCAAGAAAGATAGAAACACATATATTTGATTTTGATGAAGATGTATACGGTAAAAAGGCAATAGTGTGTTTTTTCAAAAGAATAAGAAGTGAAAAAAAGTTTGAAGGTATGAATGAACTGATTGAGCAGTTAAATGAAGATAAGTCCCGCTGCAGAAAATATGCTGAGGACGGACTTCTTAAGGAATATACGTTGTAGTACAAATGTATTTTAAAGAGGTCTTATTTATATGAAAGATAACAATAAATTTTTAGGCATAGATGTAATAAGAGTTATTTCAATGTTCTGTGTAATATTTCTCCACTGTGCATCAAACAGACTAAGGGTAGAAATAGGCAATTCAGGCTGGAATGTTGTAAATATACTTACTTCCTTTACTACATGCGGTGTACCGATGTTTTTTATGATTTCAGGTGCATTGATACTTAACAGTAAAAACACTTACAGTATTAAGTATACTCTTAAAAACCGAGTGTTCAGGCTTATTGTGCCTATGGCAGTATGGTCAGTTATTGCTGTTATAGTAAGGCTTTATACAGATGAGGATACAGCTGTGACAGCAGGTAATTTTTACAATCAGATGATTAACTTTTTCAGTAAGCCTGCAGCTGTTCATTTATGGTTTATGTATTATCTTATACCTATGTATCTTATATCTCCTGCTATAAAGGCTTTTACAGATAATTCTGAGGAAAAGGTGATAAGGTACATACTTATATTGTGGCTTATACAAATATTGTCATTTACATTAGTAGGTATATTGGAAAAAGACAGCCAGAAAGCTGTGGCAAATATTAGTTTTATTAATAATATAGGATTTATAAGCGGATATTTGGGATATTACATATTAGGCTGGTATTTATTTAATAAAAGGTCATTATTTTCAAGTAAATGGCTTGCTGTTATTGCATTGGGTACAGGGTTATTTATGTCGGCAGGAACAAAGCTTGTGACAGAGTATAACGGATTTTATACAGAGACATTTAAGTCATACAGAAGTATATTTGTAGTAATATTATCCTGTGCTGTATATCTATTGCTAATAAAAATTGAAAAAATGCCTGAAATTTTAAAAGGAACTGTTTCTTCACTTGCTGTTGTTTCTTATGGTGTGTATTTGTCTCACAATATTATTGTTGACTTAATAAATCACTGGGGAATAAGAAATTATACATTAAGCGAAGTAATGATGTCTTTTGTAATTGTGTCATTTTTTTCAATAATAATAATTTTAATAATGAGCAAAATAAAATATGTAAGTACTTTATTTACAGGGATAAAAAAGGGTAAAAATTGAAAAAAAGACTTGCAATTTTAAATATGATATGATATGATAACTAGTGTGTGTAAAGCACAGATAATATAGTATCCTATGTTCAGAGTTCGGAAGCTCCGACCTTCTCTTAACGTAAGGAGATAATTAAATTTATGGAGGAATTAAAAATGGATAAGAAAGCTATTATTGCAAAGTATGGCAGAAATGAAGCAGATACCGGTTCACCAGAGGTTCAGGTTGCTTTATTAACTGAAAGAATTAATCACTTAACTGAGCATTTAAAGGAACACAAGAAGGATCACCATTCAAGAAGAGGTCTTTTAAAGATGGTTGGTCAGAGAAAGGGTCTTTTAAATTATATTAAGTCTAAGGATGTTGTTGCATACCGTGAACTTATTGCTTCATTAGGTTTAAGAAAGTAATTTTTGAACAAAGCGTGGTGTTGCACCACGCTTGTTTTGTTACATAAGATATTTAAGTGAGTAAGGTGATATTTTTAGTTTAAAAATATGTTTATATCAATAAACCTGTTTTTAAGCTAAAAATTACCTGAATTCACTTTGATATATAAATTTATCAAGGAGGAAAATTTTATGAGTAAAATTTACAAAATGGAATTAGCCGGCAGAGAACTTTCTGTTGAAATCGGCAAAGTTGCTGAACTTGCTAACGGTGAGTGTATTGTAAGGTATGGTGATACAGTTGTTCTTGTAACTGCAACTGCATCTGAAAAGCCAAGAGCAGGTATTGACTTTTTCCCATTATCTATTGATTATGAGGAAAAAATGTATGCTATAGGTAAAATACCGGGCGGATTTATGAGAAGAGAGGGTAGACCTGCTGAACATGCTATTTTAACTGCCAGAGTTATTGACAGACCTATCAGACCTTTATTCCCTAAGGATTACAGAAATGATGTTTCTATAAATGCTTTGGTTATGGCTGTTGACCAAGATTGTGCACCTGAAATTTGTGCTATGATTGGTTCATCAATTGCACTTTCAATTTCTGATATTCCTTTTTATGGTCCTACAGGATCTGTATCTGTTGGTATGATTGACGGAGAATATATAATTAATCCTACTGCTGAGCAGAAGGCATTAAGCAAAATGAATCTTACTGTTGCATCAACCAAAGAAAAAGTTATGATGATTGAAGCCGGTGCTGATGAAGTAACTGATGATGAAATGTATAATGCTATTATGTTTGGTCATAAACAAAATATTGAAATATGTAAGTTTATTGACGGTATTGTGGCTGAATGCGGTAAGCCAAAGCACAGTTATGAAGAGCACGTTGTTGACCATGACCTCTATGAGGCAATTAAAGAATTAATTGGCGATAAGAGAATGGAAGAGGCTGTATTTACTGATATGAAGCAGGAAAGAGATGAAAGAATTTCAGCTATTGAGGCTGAGGTATTTGAAAATCTCTTTGAAAAGTTTGGAAATGAAGATGAAGTTGAATTTGAGTCTGTAGTTGGTGAAGCAATTTACAAGTACGAGAAGGAAACTGTAAGAAGAATGATTTTAAGAGAGCATAAAAGACCTGATGGAAGAGCACTTGATGAAATCAGAACTTTATCAGCAGAAGTTGATGTACTCCCAAGAGTGCATGGTTCAGGCTTATTTAAGAGAGGACAAACTCAGGTATTAACTGTAACTACTCTTGGTTCAATGTCTGATGTGCAGAAGTTAGACGGACTTGATGAAGCTGAAACAAACAAGAGATATATACATCATTATAATTTCCCTGGATTTTCAGTTGGTGAAGCTAAGCCATCTAGAAGTCCGGGCAGAAGAGAAATTGGACATGGTGCTTTAGCTGAAAGAGCTTTAATTCCTGTTATACCAAGTGAAGAGGAATTCCCTTATGCTATAAGACTTGTGTCTGAAGTTTTAAGCTCTAACGGTTCAACATCTCAGGGAAGTGTTTGTGGTTCAACCCTTTCTCTTATGGCTGCAGGTGTTCCTATTAAAAGACCTGTTGCAGGTATTTCATGTGGTCTTGTAACAGGCGAAACTGATGAAGATTTCATTCTCTTAACTGATATCCAGGGACTTGAGGACTTCTTTGGCGATATGGACTTTAAGGTTGCAGGTACACATAAGGGTATTACAGCAATACAGATGGATATGAAGATACAGGGTCTTACACCTGAAATCATTAAGGGTGCTATTGAAAATACGCATAAGGCAAGAACTTATATTCTTGATGAGGTAATGCTTAAAGCTATTGCTGAACCAAGAAAAGAATTGTCTGAATATGCACCTAAAATTCAGTTTGTTCAGATTAATCCTGATAAGATGGCTGAAGTTATTGGTTCTAAGGGTAAGGTTATCAACAGAATTATAGAAGAATCAGGTGTTGATAAGATTGATACAGAAGATGAGGGTAAGATTTATGTAGCTTCAGCTAATGCAGAGGCTATTAAGAAAGCTGTATCTATGATTGAGGCTATTGCTAATGACCCTGAGGTAGGCAAGGTTTATTCAGGTAAGGTAACAAGAATAATGAACTTTGGTGCTTTTGTTGAAATTGCACCTGAAAAGGAAGGTCTTGTTCACATTTCAAAGCTTGCTCATGAGAGAGTTAATAAAGTCGAGGATGT
>ULQT01049889.1_pt1 | contig 36524 bp, 39 predicted proteins | sample 1954791 | NCBI WGS metagenome assembly ULQT01 (sample SAMEA4835663, study PRJEB28245) | human gut metagenome | biome: gut microbiome; material: fecal sample | place: Denmark | collected 2008 | reverse complement strand
AAAAGCCACAACAGCTCCTTCATCGGCAGGGTCAATGCCTTTTTTCAGACAAGCCATCCCAACGGTACGGTACATAGCGCCTGTGTCAATATATAAAATCCCCAATGCCTTTGCGATTTCCTTTGCAACGGTGCTTTTGCCGGAGCCTGCGGGCCCATCCACTGCCACTGCAAATTTTTTCATGTTGTTCTGCCTCCTTATACTTCCTCACAAACGCTGTCTCCAGCTGTATAACCTGTGGAGAAAGCAATCTGCAAATTAAATCCGCCTGTATATGCATCCACATCCAGCACTTCCCCTGCGAAATACAGGTTTTTCACCAGTTTGCTTTCCATGGTGGAAGGATCAATCTCATCCACACAAATGCCGCCGCTGGTGACAACGGCTTCGTTGTATCCTGTCACACCAATGATGGTCAAAGGCAGTGCTTTCAGCAAATGCAAAAGCTGTTTTCGTTCTTCCTTGGTGATGCCGTTCACCTTTTTCTCAGGATCAATACCGGAAAGAGAAATAATCACAGGAATCAGTTTCTGGGGCAGCAGATCCCCCAATGCATTGCGGAAATCCTTGTTGCTGTATTTCTCAAAATCCCGCAGCAAACGATGATCCAGCTGTTTTTCATCCAGTGCGGGCTTCAAATCAATATAGAGATGGAATCCTTTTTCCGTATCTGTCAAAATGTGGCGGCTGGCACTCAAAATCACAGGGCCGGACACACCAAAATGGGTAAAGAGCATTTCCCCGAAATCCTCATAAACAGTTTTATCCTTTTCATTGCAGATACGAATGGCAATGTTCCGCAGGCTCAAACCCATGAGCTCCTGACACCAGCTTTCTGCTGTTTTGAGAGGAACCAGAGAGGGATACAGTTTGGTGACCGTATGCCCTGCGGCTTTTGCCATACGGTAGCCGTCTCCTGTGGAACCAGTATTGGGATAAGAAAGTCCCCCTGTTGTTACAATGACAGCGTCAAAAGGCAGCTCTTTCTGGTTTTTCAAGCGAATTCCAGTCACTTTGCCTTCTTTCATGACTACATGTTCCACCTGACTTTCCAGATGGAGGGCAACTTTATCCTGCCGCATATATTTTTCCAAAGCCTGTACCACATCTAAAGAACGGTCTGTCACAGGAAATACCCGATTGCCCCGTTCTACTTTTGTTTCCAGTCCCATATCCAGCAAAAGCTGACGCAGTGCCTGATTGTCGAAACGATAAAAGGCGCTGTACATGAAATAAGGATTGCCGGGGATGTTATCCAGAAAGGCATCCAGATCCCCGTCGTTTGTCACATTACAACGACCTTTGCCTGTAATGAGTATTTTCTTGCCTAAACGATTATTCTTTTCAAACAAATGGACTTCATGCCCCCGCTGTGCCGCACGACCTGCCGCCAGCATCCCTGCGGCGCCGCCGCCAATGACTGCGATCTTTGCCATAATCATTCCCCTTTTTTGAATAAATCTGCCATTTCCAGATGGGCTTTGTCATTGAGTGTCATGAGGATACGTCTGCCATCCTCCATAACATCCACTGTGGTGATGGATGTATTTGTCATCCATGTTTTGCGGTAAAAATTCACATCCATGCCCATGATGCCCACCAGCATAACACGGAGCAAACCGCCATGGGACACAATGGCAACATGTTTGCCTCTGTTTTCTTCCAGAACCGCTTCAAAACCTTCCACCGCGCGTTTTGTTACATTGGCAAAGGAGCCTTCACCCGGGAATGGATGGGCAAAGGGATTTTCATAGAAATCCATATATGCCTTCCCATAGGCTTCCTTCAATTCAGGGATGCTCATGCCTTCCCATGCGCCAAAGTTGATTTCTTTAAAATGTTCATCCACAATGGGAGTGATGCCTGTTTCTCTGCCGATGGTCTGGGCTGTCACCAATGCACGCTTCAGCGGAGAAGCATAAATCTTTTCCAAGGGCAGATAACGAAAACGTTTTGCCACCAATTCTGCCTGTGCCAGACCTTCTTCGGACAGTTCAATATCCGTAGAACCCTGATACCGTCCCTGACGGTTCCACAATGTTTCCCCGTGACGGATCAGATAAAATCTTGTTTTCTGTTCGCTCATAATTCAGCCTTCCTTTATGATGTACTCTAAACTTAAATTATATGGGAAAATCGCAGGACTTTCAAGCATAAAGCCGAGAATTCCCTTTCTTTCTCAAAAACATGGAATGTCTGACAAATATTTATTTTCTATTCTTACACCTTATGGTAAAATAAAACCAACTATAAACGCTATTTACAGAGGTGATCGGATGAAAAAAATCAATGGAATTTTATGCCTGTTACTTAGTATGGTTCTTCTGTCTGCTTGCAGTTTCTTTGAAAAAGATGTGCTCCATCTTGGCGTCAATGCCGTAATCACGGAAATCAACACAGAAAACCAGACAATCACCGTAAAGGACGCCGATCAAAATGAAGTCCTTGGTGAAAACTGCGTCATTGCCTGTTCCGACATTCCCTTGTTTTACTGCCACTATGACACCCACGAAATCAAAGATATTTCCTTGGAGGACTTGCAGGTGGATGACAGCGTCATTTTAGGCATCTACAATTCTGAACTGGAAGCCTACAAAAACAAAACCGGGGACAATATCCTCCATATTGAACAGCTGCAATTAGGCACCCAAAGATTGGGATAAAAGAAATTCAGGCCGCCATTTTTCATTTTTTACGGAAAAACAGCGGTCTCTTTCATTTCCAGCAAAAACGGCATGACAAAAGCAACTCCCCCTTAAGAAAACATAACAAATATAATCTGAACGAAATAAAAAAGCCAAAATCCTTTGTAATCATCAGGATTTTGGCTTTCTTTGTTTTTCTTATGAAGATGTCCCTAAAGCCATACCGTTTTGACATATTACAGTTTTTTCAGATATTTGATTTCTCTTTCTGTCAGATAGCGATATTTGCCTTTAGGCAGATCACCCAATGTCAGTTCCCCTGTTGCCACACGTTTCAGCTGCGCAACGGGATGTTTGATGGCTTCACACATTTTTCTGACCTGACGATTTTTGCCTTCGTGGATGATGATTTCCGCTGTGCAGAACCGCATATCTTTTTCTTTTTCCAGAATCTGAATCTTGGCAGGTCTTGTTTTTCTGCCGTCGATGACAACGCCTCTGCGGAATTTCTGCAAAGCACCTTCATCAGGTACACCATAAAGCTTTGCAATATATGTTTTATCCACATCGTGTTTGGGGTGTGTCAGCTTATAAGTCAAATCACCGTCGTTTGTCAAAAGCAGCAGACCGGATGTGTCATAGTCCAGTCGTCCCACAGGGAAAATACGTTCCTTTACGCCCTGCACCAAGTCCAGCACCGCCGGACGCCCAAACTGTTCTTTCGCTGTTGTCACATAGCCTTCGGGCTTATGGAGCATGATATATACTTTCTTTGTTTCCTGTGCTTTGACAGGCTTGTTATCAAACAATACTTTATCTTTTGCCGGGTCGATTTTGACACCCAGTTCCCGTACTACCTGTCCGTTTACCTGCACACGGCCTGCGGCAATGAGTTCTTCTGATTTTCTGCGGGAAGCGATGCCTGCCTCCGCCAAAAATTTCTGCAATCTTTCTTCCATGGCTTCTCCTCCGTCCTTTTCGTCCCATCAGTATACAGGAGAAAGAGCGGAAAGTCAAAGAAAAATCACATTTCCGGCAAAAATTCTGTCCAGCCAAACCAAACAGAAAGCAATCTGCGGTACTGCTCTGCCAATGTATATGCTGGTGCCTCTGATTGCGCCGTCAGCGGAATTTCCGCAATGATTTCTCCATCCAGCTCCAAAGCAGCTGTACCAATCTGTTCCCCCTGTTCTATGGGCGCTTCCAATGTTTCCGGCAATTCTGTCTGCCACCGTAAACGGGAAACCTCATCTTCTGAGAATACACCGCTGTACCCCTCCCCAAGACCTGCCGTGATTTCCTCCACCGGAGAGCGGGTCACCATGATTTCTCCCATTTTTTCTCCAACCTCTGCAATTTCCTGTTTATCATAAGTGGCAAAGCCATAATCCATGAGTCTTTTCGTATCTGTCCACTTTGCTTCCTTGCCTGTGTTGCCCCATCCACTGGCTAATACCACACTGACAAGTGTCATATCCTCCTGTTCCGCCGCCCCTACAAAACAATGCCCTGCTTTATTGGTGTATCCCGTTTTTACCCCAAGAGCACCGGCATACATCTGCAAAAATCTATCTGTATTCACTGCCGTATGTACCTTTTTTCCAGAAACATCCGCAAAAGTATGGCTGGGCAGCACGGCAATTTCCCGAAAAACAGGATTTTGCAGAGCATAAGCAGTAATAATGCCCATATCCAAAGGTGTGGAATGGTGCTGTTCTCTGGTTAAATGACTGTCCAGACCATTGGGCGAACCAAAGACTGTATCCGTTGCCCCAATAGATGCCGCTTTTGCCGTCATTTCCATACAAAAGGCTTCCACGGAACCGCTGACATGCTCTGCCAACGCCACTGCCGCATCGTTATAGGATTTGAGCATCATGGCGCGCAGCAAATCCCCTGCATACCATTGTTCTCCTTCTTTCAATCCCATCTGTACATCCGGCTGTTTTGCGGCGTTTTTGCTGATGGTCACCACTTCTTTCGGGTCTGCTTTTTCCAATACCAATATGGCAGTCATGATCTTTGTGGTGCTTGCCATTTCCATAGGACTTTCCGCATTCTTTCCCCATAACAGCCGTCCTGTTTCTCCGTCAATAAGCGCCGCTCCCTGTGCTGCCACATTTGGCTCTGCCGCCAGAACTGTGTGCCCACACAATAGCAACGCCACACAAAAACTTAAAAATTTTTTCATGTGTACCCCTCCCCCATCATTGTATGCCTTTCAAAGAAAGGGTATCCATAGAAAAAAGGAACCTTACAAAAATCAGGTTCCTTTTGTTTTTCGTTACTGTTTTTCATTTTTACACATGCCATAAAGCACAATGATTGCCCCAAAAATGCCAATAAAATCTGTGTACAACGCTCCATCAAGCATACAGCGAATCAAAAAAGTAACCAGCAATAGTGTCATTCCAAACAACATCCATTTGATACTTTTCATCTTTTCATCCCCCATTTCCTTTATCTTTTTGCCCTTATTCATAGCTTATCAGACAAAATTCTCTTTCACAATAAAAAAACCGACAGATTGCTCTGTCGGTACACTCCCTTTTTTAATTTTCTGATAATTCTTCTGTTTCTTCCTGTTCTGCCAGCCCTGTGTCATCTTCCAGCGGCGGCAATTCTGATACAGACTTAAAACCAAAATACCGCAGGAAATCCTCTGTGGTGCCAAAGAGAATGGGTTTCCCTGGTGCATCCAGTCTGCCTACTTCACAAACCAGCTTCTTCTCCACCAACTTGCTGACCGCATGTTCTGCACTAACGCCGCGAATCTCCTCAATCTGCCCTTTGGTGATGGGCTGTTTATAAGCAATGATAGCCAGCGTTTCCAGCAAAGACTGGGTCAAACCCTGCCGCTGTGGGCTTTTATACATGCTGCGGATATAGGTGAAGCATTCCGCCGCCGTACACATCTGGTAAGCGCCATTGATTTCCACAATGCGGATGCCTCGCTGTTCCGCTTCATATTTGTCCGCCAAAGACTTTACGATGGCTCTGGCAGTGGCTTTATCCATTTCAATTGTCTGGGCAATGGCTGTCAGCGGCACTGCTTCTCCTGAAATAAACAGGAGGGATTCCACCACAGCTTCTAACTGCGCCAATCTCATACTGCATCCCTTTCCTCATAACTGCGGATATAAATTTCCGAAAATGTTCCCTGCTGGGTGATTTGTACTTCTTTCCGTTTGATCAGTTCCAGCAGTGCCAAAAAGGTCACAACTTTTTCCATTTTTCTGGATTTTCTGCGAAAGATGCCGAAAAATGTAATCTGGGGCTGCAAAATCAGCAGATCCCGGATATAGTCCATTTTATCCTGAATGGTAAACAGATCCCGTTCCACTGCCCGAAAAGAGCTGCGGACATGGTCTACTTTAGATTCTTTTCGCTGCATGACTTCCTGAAACGCCAGATACAAATCCTCCATGGTCACGCCCATGAGGAAGTCTTCCAAAGGCTGATCTTCTTCCCTGCGCAGTTTCGCAATGGCTTTATCCGCAGGTTTATACAGCAGTCTGGCAGCTTCTTCCGCCCTTACCTTCCATTCTGCCGTTACGCCCTTGATCTTCTTATATTCCAGCAGACGTTCCACCAGTTCCGCGCGGGGGTCTGGCCCTTCTTCCTCAGCTTCTTTCTTAGGTTTCGGCAACAGCAGCTTGCTTTTGATTTCCAAAAGAGTTGCCGCCATCACCAGAAATTCGCTCATACCATCCATGTTGCGGTCTTCCGCCGCATCCAGATAGGCAAGATACTGATCTGTCAAAGAAGCGATGGGGATATCGTAAATATCAATTTCATTTTTCTCGATCAGATGATACAGCAAATCCATGGGCCCTTCAAAGGCATCCAGCCGTATGGTCACTTGTTCCATAGTTTCACTTCCTTACAGAATAAAGAACAGATGCCCCAAAAACTGAATGACACCATAAGTGATGGTACCGAAAATGTTTCCAAAGAAGCCCAAAAACAGCAGGAACAGGAAAATCATCTGGATCATTTTTTCATACTGTAAATAGCTGTAATATTTATTTGCGGGCATCACCACAGAAAGCACTTTCACGCAGTCCATGGGAGATACGGGCACAAGGTTGTATACTGCAATGCCCACGTTATAAAAGCAAAGATAATTCAGAATGTTTGCTACATGTGCGTTGACATTGCCGCCAAAATTCACATATACGCCCAAAAATACCATACCCAGCAGCAGATTTACCACTGAAGGCAAAATGGCAACCAGCAAAGTGTCCCGTTTTCTGTTTTTGTAGTAGAGTCCATCGGTTTCCACAGGTTTCCCCCAGCCAAAGCCGCCTGTGTAAAACAGCAGCAAAAACCCGATGGGTTCAAAATGTTTCAAAGGATTCAGTGTCAGTCTTCCCTGACTTTTGGGTAAGTTGTCCCCCATGGCGGAAGATGCCAACGCTCTGACAAATTCGTGCATGGTAGTGGCCACCAACAGCCCCGGAATGCTCCAAAGAAATGCCAATAAATAGTTATTCATGTATTCAATTCCTTTCTGTATCGGATTCCTTCCCTATGGTATGATACCAGACTTTCCGCGGCAAGTCAAATCAAGGGCTGTCCGTTTTTCGCAAAAAATCTCTATTGTTTTTTGCAAAGTTCACTTGACATTTTTTGCAAAGCAAACTATACTAAAATTGCAAAGCGAGCTTTGCAAAGGAGGCACCTATGAAAACACGCATTCAAGAACTAAGAAAACAGCGCAAATTATCACAGGAGGAGCTGGCAAACCATGTAGGTGTTACCCGCCAGACCATCACTTCTCTGGAAGTGGGCAAATACACCGCTTCTCTCCTCCTTGCTCATAAAATCGCCAAGTTTTTTGGCATGACCATTGAAGAAGTCTTTTTATTCGAGGAGGAGGATGAATCATGAATTTTGAAAAGAAACTAAAAATACAGCTTGCCTGCGGTATTCTCTGGATTTGCTTAGGCGTATTGGCCTGTGTGGCAGCCTTCAGCGGAAAAGTTTCCTCTGGTTATCCCTTCACCTATTGCGCAGGTACCGGCGGCGGACTCATTGCCACGGGCTTCATCCAGATCATCAGGTCCATTCGCCTTTTAAAAAATGAATCCCTGCGGAAAAAAGAAAAAATCCGCATCTATGACGAACGAAATATTTTCATCCAGAAGCAAATTTACAGTCTGCATAGCCTGTTTTCACTGGTTCTGCTCTATGTGGCTACGCTCTGGGCAGCTTTGCGGAAACCGGAACTTTTGATTCCTTTCCTGCTGTTGATGCTGGCAGATGTGGCACTGCTGTTTTTGGCAGCCATCTACTGCAATATCCGCAATTCCTGTGAGTAAAGGAGGTCATTTCCATGAAACCGAAATCATTTGAGCAAAAACTGAAACAGAACCTCATCGCTTCCGGCATACTTTTTGTAATCTTCGCGGCTATTTATATCCTTGCAAAAGTTGGTACCCTCAGTGATTCCCCTTTTTCTTCTCTGGGCATTTCCGGTGCTATTTGCTGCTTTGTCACATTTATTCACAATAAAGCGCTCTTTCACGATAAAGAAAAATATGCAAAGGCTGAAGTTGCTGTTATGGATGAACGGAATATCTTTATCGAAAAACAGGCATACAGTGCCTATGCCGTGCTTTCTCTTGTTTTCCTATTCGCTGCCATTCTGGTCTGCGGTTTTGTAGCACCCCAGTATGCGGAAGTCCTCTGCTGGATGCTGGCAGGAAACGCTGTAATTATCGTGGGATGCATCTTTTACTATTCTAAAAAATACTGATTTCATCAATCAGAAAAAGGCTTTGAAGTTCTCATACTTCAAAGCCTTTCTTTTTGCCTTAACACCATCCTGCCAGCATCCGCCGCAGCATCGTATCCATATTTGCCTTTGCCACATCTTCTCCAGCAGTCAATTCCACACGACCCACTTCTTCTCCGTCACGGAGATACACCAGTTCGCCAACCTTTGTACCTGCTTCCACAGGTGCTGAAACCGCCGGCAAAAGTTCTGTTCTGGTTTCCCATTGGGCTTCCTTTCCTTTGGGCACCAGTACGGATATTTCTTCCGCCACTACCGCTTCCACCGTATCTGTCATGCCTTTTTCCACAGGCACTTCTCCCATGGCGTAGCCTTTTTCCCTTCCTTTTTCTATGGCGTAATTGGCAAAACCATAGTCCAAAAGCTGCATCACTTCTCGAAACCGGACTTTATAATCCGGCGCAGCCATAACAACAGCAATGAGCCCCATGCCATCCCGTTCTGCTGTTCCTGACAAACAGTACAGCGCATTGCCTGTGGAGCCGGTTTTCAAACCCGTTGCACCATCATACCATTGAATCAGTTTATTGGTATTGGTCAGACCAAAGGTTTCTTCTCCTCGTCTTGTTTTATGTACGATGCTGTCCTGCCATGTGGTGGTATACTCTTTGATCTCCGGGAAATTCTCCATCAACTCCCGGCTCATAAGGGCAATGTCGTAAGCACTGGAAACATGCCCTTCTGTATCCAAACCACAGGCATTGACAAAGTTCGTATCCTCCATACCCAATTCCTTTGCTCGTTCATTCATTTTCTGCACAAAAGCTTCCTCACTGCCCGCCAGAAATTCCGCCATGGCAACAGCCGCATCATTGGCAGAAGCAATGGCAATGGATTTTGTCATGTCTGCCGCTGTCTGGGTTTCCCCTTCTTCCAGAAACACCTGAGAACCGCCCATGGACGCCGCATGTTCACTGACCTGTACCGTATCTGTCCATTCAAACTTTCCATCCCGTTCTCCTTCGTAAATGAGCAGCAGTGTCATAACTTTCGTGACACTGGCAGGTGGCAGGGCTTCATGACTGTTCTGTTCATACAAAATAGTGCCCGTATCTTCTTCCATCAGCAGGGCGCTTTTGGAAGTCAGCCCAAGGTCTGTCAGGTTTTCATACTGCTTTTCTGCCGCCCATGCAGGCAAACAGCAGCCAACACAAAAAATCACCGTTAGGACTGCTGTCAAAACTCTATGCCTCATGTATTTTTCCCTCCGTATTCGTCATTACTAAACCTTATGTCCGAATCCTTCAGGATATGTCTATTTTACAATTCCACAGGCACAGGTGCATTCAGACAGAAGCCTGTTTCCCACACCTTACAGTCATAAGCCAGTACTTTTACTCCTGCCTGAGCCGCCTTTCGCAATGCTTCCGCAAACTTCGGGTCACGGGCTTCATGGGGACGGAAAACAGAAACACCTTTCATCTGCACCAGAAACAGCACCGCGCTTTCATAGCCTTTTTCCACTGCTTCCGCCAGTTCCAGCAAATGTTTTGCGCCTCTCTCTGTGGGAGCATCGGGAAACATGGCAACACCATCTTCCTCCAGCGTTACCCCTTTTACTTCCAGAAAGCCTTTCCGCTCGCCCGCTTCATAATACACATCAAAACGGGATCCGCCGAATTTCACTTCCCGTTTCACAAAAGCCACTTCACCGATTTCCTGTATTTTTCCTTCTGCCAAAGCCTCCGCCGCCACAGCATTGGGTGCCTGTGAATCCATATTCACCAGCATATCTCCCTTATAAACAGCCACAAGAGAATGCTTAGTCTTACGATTTGCATTGCCGCTTTCTTCCAGAAATACCCTTGCCCCTTCCTGCAACAATTCCCGGCATCTTCCAGTATTTTTCACATGAACCAGTTCTCTTTTTCCGTCTAGTTCCACTTCCGCCAGAAAACGATTGGGGCGTTTGTAAAATACAGCTTCTCTGATTTGATTCTGATATTCCATTGGGTTCCTCTTTTCTATGTAATGAGAGGTTGCCCTCTCAATCTGTTTCCATTTAATAATTGGTCGCTTTCCGCTCAAAATATGCTTTGGGATGTTTGCAGACAGGACATGCTTCCGGCGGCACTTCCCCAACATGGACATGTCCGCAGTTGCGGCATACCCACACTGTCTTGGCGTTATCCTTGAACACCTGGTCATTTTTGATTCTTTCCAGCAGCAGAGCATATCTTGCTTCATGCTCTTTTTCCACAGACGCCAGATTCTGGAAAAACATGGCGATTTCCGGATAACCTTCGTCTTTGGCAATGGTGCTCATATCCTGATAAATGGTTGTCCATTCCTCATGTTCCCCCGCAACACCTGCAGTCAGATTGGCTTCTGTGGTGCCAATGCCGTTAAGGAAACGGAAAATCTGTTTGGCATGCTGCCGTTCATTGTCTGCTGTTTCCTTGAAAATGGCGCCGATCTGTTCATAGCCTTCTTTCTTCGCCTGACTGCTGTAAAAATCATATTTGTTGGCAGCCATGGATTCCCCCGCAAATGCGGCAAGCAGATTTTGTTCTGTTCTTGTACCACTCAAGTTCATACCGTAAAAACCCCTTTCTGTCAAGTCCTTCTTTCTCAGTTTGTCCCCATTTTTCCAAAACATACATTTCCTCACACTGTTTTGAAAAAAAGCTGTTTTCTTGCAAAACCGTGTGGTATGATAAAAACCGATGTTTAACATCAAGAAAATTTTTACACTTTTTGCAATACAAAATTCAGGAGGTTTTTATGAATCGATCCACAAAACAACTGACCGTCAGTGCCCTGCTTTTTGCGCTGGGCCTGGTACTTCCCTTTTTGACAGGACAAGTTCCACAGATTGGCAATATGCTGCTGCCCATGCACTTTCCTGTTTTTCTCTGTGGATGGCAGTATGCGCTGTTTTTAGGCTTTCTGCTGCCCATTTGCCGCAGCATGATCTTCGGCATGCCACACATGTTCCCCGCTGCCATTGCCATGGCATTTGAGCTGGCAGCCTATGGACTTATTGCAGGACTCATCTACGGACATTCCAAACAAAAATCCACAGCTTCTCTTTACATCGCCCTGATTTCTGCCATGATTTTAGGCCGTGTGGTATGGGGCATTGTGGAAGTTCTGCTGCTGGGTATTGGTGAAAACGCCTTCACTTGGCAGATGTTCCTTTCCGGTGCCTTACTGGAAGCCATTCCCGGCATCATACTGCAATTGATCCTGATTCCCGGCATTCTGGTGGCACTGCACCGCAGCGGACATTTTCCTCTTTGATATTAAAAAAGACTATGGTGGTTCCCATAGTCTTTTTCTATATTAAATCAATGTATACAGCTTCGGAAAAATTTCGATGCTCCGTTTCAAAATTCCTGTCATATATGCAATGGCAATGCCGTAATTGGTAAAGGGAATTCCTGCGTCAGCGGCACATTTCTGGCGGTACGCCACTTCCCGTTCATTGAGCATACAGCCGCCGCAATGAATCACCAGGCGATATGGAGATAAATCCTCTGGAAAATCTTTGCCGGAAGTATGCACCAATTCTAATTCCTTACCTGTATGCTGCCGCAGCCAACGAGGAATCTTCACAGTGCCGATATCCTCACACTGTCTGTGATGGGTGCAGCCCTCGCAAATCAGGACTTTATCCCCATCCTGCAATGTTTCTATGGCTGCTACGCCCTGCACTGCACCTTCCAAAAATCCTTTATACCGCGCCATGAGAATGGAAAAAGAAGTCAATGGAATATCCAACGGCGTATCCTTGCTGACTTGAGCAAATGCCTGACTGTCCGTAATGACCATGGCAGGCTTTTTTCCCAGACTTTCCAAGATGGTTTTCAGTGTATTTTCCTTCGTCACCACAGGAATGGTATCCGCTTCCAGCAAATCCCGAATGGTCTGCTGCTGGGGCAGGATGAGCCGTCCTTTTGGCGCAGAACTGTCGATGGGTGTCACCAGCACCACCAAATCTTCTGCCTTTACCAAGTCTCTTACCAGCATCCGTTCCTTCTGGTTTTCTTTGCCCAATGCAGCAATGCGTTCTTTCAGTTCTTCAATGCCTGTTTTTTCCAGCGCACTGACTGCCACTTCGTTTTCTTTTGATAAAACGGGCATTTGCAGGTCGCTTTTGTTATAAGCAACAAGAAATGGAATCCGTTTTCCCTGAAATAAGCTCAGAAGTTCCTCATCTGCTTTCGTTTTCCCTGCCACACTGTCTACCACCAGAACAGCGCAGTCGATACGATTGAGAATCTGCTTTGTCCGCTTCACACGCTGCGCTCCCAGTCCTCCTTCATCATCAATACCAGGAGTATCAATGATTAGAACAGGGCCAAGGGGCAACAATTCCATGGCTTTTGTCACCGGGTCTGTGGTGGTACCTTTCACCGGGGAAACCACTGCCATTTCCTGATTGGTCACTGCGTTGACTAAGCTGGATTTGCCAGCGTTGCGGCAGCCAAAAAATCCAATTTGCACCCGTTCCGCGGATGGTGTATCCTGTAAACCCATAAAAACCTCCTGCCTTTAGAATCGGAAATCCCGATTGCCTTTTTCGATTTCCTGCAAATGATGTACGGTAATTTCTCTGACTTTTTCTTTGGGAATATTCCCCAGTTCTTTCTGAATCAACGCTTCCCCAATTTTCTTTGTTTCAGGTGAAGCATAATCTTCCAGATATTCTTTCAAGGTCATGAGGGCGTTGGGATGACAACAGTTCTGAATCTGTCCGCTCTTGCACAGACTCATAAACCGGTCACCCGTACGCCCTTCCCGATAGCACGCGGTACAGAAACTGGGAATATAGCCCAAGTCCATGAGCCAATGCACCACTTCATCCAATGTTCGTTTGTCGCTTACATCAAACTGTTCAGAATTTTCATCCTCTGGTTCTTCTTCGCAGTAACCGCCTACGCTGGTACGGGAGCCGCCGCTGATCTGAGAAACACCCAAATGCAGTGCTCGTTCCCGCACTTCCTTGCTTTCTCTGGTAGAAATAATCATACCTGTATAAGGCACAGCAATGCGGATGCAGGCAATGATTTTCGCAAAAATTTCATCATCAATGCCATTGTCAAAAGCATTGGGATCGATGTCGTCAGCACGTTTCACACGAGGTACACTGATGGTATGAGGGCCTACACCGTGAACAGCTTCCAGATGTTCCGCATGCATCAAAAGTCCCGCAAATTCATAAGCATACCGTTCCAGACCAAAAAGCACCCCCAGACCTACATCGTCAATACCGCCTTCCATGGCTCTGTCCATGGCTTCGGTATGATAGGCATAGTTGTGTTTCGGGCCTGTGGGATGGAGCTGTTCATAGCTTTCTTTATGATAAGTTTCCTGGAACAGGATGTATGTACCGATGCCAGCTTCTTTCAGCGTCCGATATTCTTCTACTGTGGTTGCCGCAATGTTCACATTCACTCGGCGGATGGCACCATTTTTATGCTGAATGGAATAAATGGTCTTAATACATTCCAGAATATATTCAATGGGGTTATTCACCGGGTCTTCCCCAGCTTCCAGCGCCAGACGTTTATGCCCCATGTCCTGTAAAGCCATGACTTCTTTGACGATTTCTTCCTGTGTCAGTTTTTTCCGAGCAATGTGTTTGTTTTTGGCATGATAAGGACAATACACACAGCCATTGACACAGTAATTGGACAGATACAAAGGCGCAAACATGACAATACGATTGCCGTAAAAATCTTTTTTCAGCTGTTCTGCCAAAGCATAGATCTGCTGAATCTTATCAGGCATTTCGCAAGCCAGCAGTACAGATGCCTCTCTGTGAGAAAGGCCTTTGCGCAGTTTTGCCTTTTCCAAAATTGCGTCGATGAGTTTTTCATTGCTCTTGTTTTCCTGAGCATAAGCCAAAGTGTCCAGGATTTCTTCGTGGGAGATAAATTCCTCCGCTTTCATTGATTTGGGATCATACATATTCTTTTCTTCCTTTCTTCTAGGTCAGATTTCTCTTTCCTGTCAGTGATTTTTTTCTTTCAACATGGGGCTGTCACCTCTGGCGACGGCAACGGTATAGCCAATGTCCTCTAACTGCTTTTTCAGCCATTCAATCTGCTCCGCTGCTTCTGTCCCCATGATGCGTTTATTGTCATAAAGGGTATACTTTTTCCGTGCCTCCATAGGAGAAAGGTTTGGCATGATGACATTTGCGCCACAGGCAATGCCCCATTCCTTTCCCGGCGGCAAAAGTGTCCGCAGTGCCGTTGTGGACGGCAGAAGCACCTTCGGCAAAAGCAGACGTATGACAGCAAGCAAAAACAACGTCAGCTCTCCCGAGCCGTTTTCATAATGGGCAAAAGGCGTATCTTTCTGGGAAAGAAATGGCCCAATGCCTACCATGTGAGGCTGAAACTCCTTCAAGAACCGAAGGTCTTTCACCAGATGTTCCAAAGTCTGATGGGGCGAGCCCACCATAAACCCACAGCCCACCTGATAGCCAATTTCCTTCAAATCCTGCAAACACCGCATACGGTTTGCAAAGTCCATATCCGATGGATGGAGCGTGGCATAATGGGACGCTGTTGCTGTTTCATGGCGCAGCAGATACCGATTGGCACCGGCCGAAAATAGCTTTTCATAACTTTCCCGGCTGCGTTCCCCTACGGAAAGGGTAATGGCGCAGTCGGAATAATTTTTTCGGATAGCAGATACCAAATGACACAGACGGTCATCGTCATACCACATGTCCTCGCCACCTTGGAGCACAAATGTGCGAAATCCCAAGGCATAACCCGCATGGCACGCCTCCAGAATTTCTTCTTCCGTCAGACGGTATCTCTCCGCCTTTTGGTTGCTTTTGCGGATACCGCAGTAATAGCAATCATTTTTGCAGATGTTGGAAATTTCCAGCAATCCGCGGATATAGATTTCTTTGCCAAAAACCTCCTGACAAAGTTTTTGGGCTTGTTCCTGCACAAAAGGCGCCACTTCCTGACGATGTTCCAGAAGATAGAGCAGCTCTTCTTCTGAAAGATCGTGTTCCGTGACCAGTTTTTCGGCTAAATTTGCCGCTAAACTCATGCCTTCACGCCAGAATATACAGTCTTAGACTGGATGCCGGGCAGGTTGCCGATTTTTCCGGACAAAGCGGAAATCTTATCCTGGGGGGCATCAATGGCAATGCTGATGATGTTCACTTTTTTCTCACGATAGGGAATGCCCATTCTGCCGATGATGTATTCCCGGTATTCGTGCAGTGTTTCGTTGAGCACATCCACAGACGCTTCCTGTTCCACAACGATGCCAATGACCGCAATTCTGCTTTCTTCATTTTTTGTTTCCATATTTCCATACCTCCTATTGGTTTGATAAAAGAAAAACCGTACCACGAAAGGTACGGGAAAAAGGGCATAACTGCCCTGTGTTTCCATACTGTACCTTCCGCCGCAAATTTCTTTTTGGTGTCAGGAACCCATGGGTTCGATATGTCATGAAAAATCATATACTGCACATTGATTCTACCATAACCACCCCTGCAATACAATGATTTTATCATTCCCAATAAAACATGCGGACATACAAAAAAGACCAGACAATATCATCTGGTCTTTTTATACTTTTACATTTCTCTGATTCGTTCCTGTATGAGCCGCCCTACCGTGTCAGCAAACCAGCTGACAGAAGGGATTCTTGCCAATTCTCTGCCATAAATCTTATGGGCTGCCGGTAAATCCCGGTCATTTCCTGTAAAGACGGAAATAACCCAGATACCTTTTCTCCTGAGACGACTCACTTCTTCCGCCACATCCTGCACCCCAGCTTCTCCGCCGTAATCTTTGGGCAGATGGAGTCCTTCTTTCGACGGCATGGGCTGATCGTCATTGGGGTGGGCATCAGAAAGGATGATGAGCATTTTGTGCTCGCTTCTCTCCTGTTCCATGAGGTAATCCGCTGCCCGCAATGCCAAACCATCTCGATTCCATCCAGCCGCCAGAAAATGCAGAATATCCTTATTTCTGAAAGTGTCATGGTAATCCCGCAATACCTGCATGACCGTACAGCCGCTGACACTGCTGAAAGCGCTTACCCGCACAGGAATGTTGCAGCGAGTTAAACTTTCCGCAATGATAAATCCCTGTGTTGCCACTTTCGCCTGCTGTTCTCGCTGGGAAGCAGAACCATCCAGCAAAATATCCACCGTCAGGGTATCCAGCTGGCTATCCGATGTTTTTTCAAATATCCGCTCATCATGGAGATACACATTCCGCCATACCTTCCCTGCCAGCAGATTCCCCGCGCGGGTTCGATATACAGTGGGTTCCAGCTGCAATAATATGGCATTGCGTATGCGTTCTGTCAGTTTATTAACTGCCAGCATGGTCTGGCTTTCATTTGCCTGAAAATAAGCTTCATTGGCTTCTCGCTGTTTTTCAGCAAATTCCCGCTGTTCTGCCGCTTCCCTGGTCAGTTCTCCTGTTTCTGTAAACTCACCTCGGGTGAAATGCAGCAGACATTCCCGATGGGCTTCCGTGCAGAGTTTCTTTTCTATTTCTGCCATTTCTGCCGTGGAAAACATGGATTTTCCAAAACAGCTTTCCACATAGGCACGCACCACCTTAGCACTAGGTCTGGAAAACGTCAGCCGCTGATACAGCTTTCTTGCTTTGCCCATGAGGGAATCTTTTTCCTCTGTGGTTTTGCCTTCCCAATCGATACGCCGCAATGCACTGCCTGCCCGTTTTCCCCAGCCCTTGGGCCAGAAAAACGGAGAATCACTGATATGGCCGCCCAGTTCTTCAAACTCTTTGAAATGTCCTTTGAAAAAATACTGGTTCAGTAGACGATCCATGCGATCTGTCACCTGTTCTGTGTTACAGTCTGCGGGAAATTCCAATGCGTCCAGTATTTTTCGTTTTTCTTCATCCAAATCATCTGCCTGACCTAATATGCGCTGGCAATGAGCATGCTTCAAATCCCACAGCAAAGATTCCACCACATGATCTTTGGGTCTTGCCAGAAATTTTTCCGCATAAGCCCGCCGCAACTCCGCCATAGCCGGGCGTTCATCCTTGGCTTTGCCAAAGACGCAGTTTTCCAGCCCCAGCCAAAGCAGTTCCACATACAGTTCTCCATCCTGTCTGCGCTGAAGGTAGGTAAACATCTTATCCAACGTTTCAAACTGAAAATAATGATATACGGCACCGATGACCGTATTGAAATAAAAATCTGCGTCGCCGTCCTCATCAAAGGCAACATACACCGGCTGCAAGGAATAGTCTTGTGCGGCGTTCCAAATCTGATTGACGGCACGACGCTCCGCAATCTCTCTGTTTTTCATCAGCGATCACCAAACAGCTTTCCAAAGTCCAGATCCTGTGGAATTCTTGCGGCAATGGCATCTGCCACCAACTGCCGTTCAAAGGGATCGAAAGCTTTGTTGATGATACCCATTTCCAGCGCACGGACAGCTTTCAACCCTTTTTCCATCAGATGAATGGATGCCATAAGTCCACGCAAATCCAGAGCTTTTGTGGAAATTTCCGCGTTATCGCACTTTGTTTCCAGTTCTCTAAACAAAGCGGCAAACTGTTCTGCCCATTTATCTTTCAGTGTGGGGAATTCCCGTTTCAGCAGCTTCCGCAGGTTTTCCTCAGAAATAACCGGCATATTGATGACCACAAAACGGGATGCCAGAGCTTCATTCAATTCTCTGGTGCCGGCATAGCCATAGTTCATGGTGGCGATAAAACGTGTGGCTTCGTGCAGAGGGATTCTGTCGTACCCCGGCACGTCAATGGAACGACGGAAGTCCAATGTTGCGTGGAGCACTGCCAAAGACTCGTTTTTCGCCATGTTGATTTCATCCAGCACGCCAAAACCACCCATATGGGCACAGCGGCTGATAGGCCCTTCACGGAACACCACCTGATTATCCCGGAATGTATCTGTCCCAATGAGAGATGCGGCGTCTACATTTACATAAAAAGAAATGTCCCAAGACGGTCTGCCAAATGCTGCCGCCAGATTTTCTGCCAATACATTTTTACCCGTTGCTTTCGGGCCGGAGAGCAGCAGATTTTCCCCACACAATAGCGCTGCTGCCGCTTCTTCCCAGATTTCTTTGCCATAATATAAAAAACGGGGTACCGGTACACGGCCTGCCACAGAAGGATCCACTCCATGACTTTCGCGGAACTTCTGGATTTCCTTAAGCAGGCTGACGCTGACCCCTTCTTTCTGTAATTCTTCTTCCAAGTGCCACATAAAAAATTCCTCCTCTTTGTTATGGACTCATTTTAACATGTAAAGTTATGTGCATATTTCCGAAAATTTTATGCTTTTTGTCATTTTGCCTGTTGACATTTTCAGAATCCGTGTATATACTGTTCTCGTAAAAAGAAAACAGGGGAGCTCAATGAATTGGGCTGAGAGGAAGTTTTGCTTCGACCCTTACACCTGATTTGGATAATGCCAACGTAGGAATCGATAGAATGAATTTTCGGGAGATGCGTTGCATCTCCCTATTTTTATTGCGTACAGACAGACCAAAGCCAGAACTTTTTACGGAAACAGAATATTGGCAGAGTTGAGAGTGAACAAGAGTTCATGAAGGGGTGCACCACCACGGGTGTATTTCTTTGTGAGCTCTTTTTTCTTGTCGCTGCTGGAAAGGAGGCTTCTGAATGATCACCATTAACGGGAAAACATTGACCCTGTCCGCACCTATGACCCTTGGTGCGTATCTTGACGAAAACAACTACCGCCGTACCTATATCGCAGTGGAAAAAAACGGAGAAATCCTGCCCAAAAGCGAATACGACACCACATATCTTAATGACGGCGATAAGATCGAAATTGTCAGTTTTGTAGGAGGCGGCTGATGATGCATCCATTTACGAAAACAGAAATCTATGAAGCATTGGTGGAACGCCACACAGCAGCCTATCAGGAAAAGCTGGATGCCGGACATGTTGCCATTGCAGGCCTGGGCGGACTTGGTTCCAATGTTGCCTTCGCTTTGGCACGCCTTGGGGTTGGACATCTGCACCTCATTGACTTTGACCGCGTAGACCTGACCAATTTGAACCGCCAGCAATATCTGCTGCGCCATGTGGGCATGTATAAAACAGATGCTCTGAAAGAACAGCTGCTCCAGATCAATCCTTATCTGGACATCACCACAGACTGTGTCAAAGTGACCAGTGAAAATCTGAAAACCCTTTTTGCAGATGCGGACATTATCTGCGAAGCCTTTGACAACGCAGAAACCAAAGCCATGTTCGTCAACGGCATACTGGAATGTTTTCCCCAGAAAAAACTGGTCTGCGCTTCCGGCATGGCAGGCTTCGGCAGCAGCAACACCATCCACACTCGAAAGATTGGCAGCAATTTTTATCTCTGCGGCGACGAAACCACCGATATTGCCCATGGACAATGCCTCATGGCACCCAGAGCGGCCCTCTGCGCTGCCCATGAATCCAATATGATCGCCCGTCTGCTTCTGGGCGAAGAAACCGTATAATATCTGATTTTGGAAGAAAGAAGGAATTTTATCATGCAGAACAATGACAAACTCATTTTAGGCGGACACGAATTCACATCCCGTTTCATTCTTGGCTCCGGGAAATTTTCTCTGGATCTGGTAAAGGCTTGTGTGGAAAAAGCAGAAGCACAGATCATCACACTGGCTGTACGCCGCGCCAACGAAGGCGGCCTTGCCAACATTCTGGACTATATTCCCGATACCGTTACCCTGCTGCCCAACACTTCCGGTGCCAGAAACGCAGAAGAAGCTGTGCGCATTGCAAAACTTTCCAGAGAACTTGGCTGCGGGAACTTTGTCAAAGTAGAAATCATGCGTGACTCCAAATATCTGCTGCCTGACAATCAGGAAACCATCCGTGCCACAGAAATGCTGGCAAAAGACGGCTTCATCGTAATGCCTTACATGTATCCCGACCTGAATGTAGCAAGAGATCTGGAAAATGCCGGTGCTGCCTGCATCATGCCTCTGGGTGCTCCCATCGGTTCCAACAAAGGTCTGTGTACCAAAGAATTTATCCAGATTCTCATTGATGAAATGAACCTGCCCATCATCGTTGACGCAGGTATCGGCAGACCTTCTCAGGCTTGCGAAGCCATGGAAATGGGTGCCGCTGCCATCATGGCAAATACTGCTGTCGCTACCGCCGGAAATGTAGAATTGATGGCAGAAGCATTCAAAAAAGCCATTGAAGCCGGTCGCAGCGCTTATCTGGCAGGTCTTGGCAGAACCCTTGAAAGAGGCGCCAGCGCATCTTCTCCGCTGACAGGATTTTTGCAGGATTGAGAGGTGAAAGAACATGAGTCAGGAACATTTGAACGAAAGTATTTTAAGTGAAGAAATTCTGGAAGACCAAAAGAAAAACCGCATTGACCACATGACCTATCTGCCCGGTATGGAAGTGCTGGAATCCGATGTGATGGATCAGGTCGTTGCGGCCATGGAAGCTTATGATTACGACAAGTACACAGAAGCGGATGTACGCCGTGCTTTAGTCCATGACAGCCGTACCCCTGAGGATTTCGCAGCACTGCTCTCCCCTGCCGCTCTGCCTTTACTGGAGGACATCGCACAGGCAGCCCGTGTGGAAACCAGAAAGCATTTTGGTAACAGTGTATACATGTTCACACCTATCTACATTGCCAACTACTGCGAAAACTACTGCATTTACTGCGGTTTCAACTGCCACAATAAAATCAACCGTGCCCAGCTGAACGCAGAAGAAATTAATAAGGAAATGGCAGCCATTGCCAAAACAGGATTGCAGGAAATCCTGATTCTAACCGGAGAAAGCCGCAGCAAATCCACAGTGGAATACATTGGGGAAGCCTGCAAAATCGCAAAGAAATATTTCAAAGTCATCGGTCTGGAAATCTATCCTGTCAACTCCGACGAATACGCATATCTTCACGAATGCGGTGCCGATTATGTAACGGTTTTCCAGGAAACATACAATTCTGATAAATACGAAACCTTGCATCTGGCAGGACACAAGCGGATTTTCCCTTACCGTCTGAACGCTCAGGAACGTGCCCTGAAAGGCGGTATGCGTGGTGTTGGTTTTGCTGCATTGCTGGGTCTGGATGACTTCCGCAAGGACGCTTTTGCCACAGGCTATCATGCTTATCTGCTTCAGCGGAAATATCCTCATGCGGAAATCGCGTTCTCCTGTCCCAGACTGCGCCCCATCATCAACAATGACCGCATCAATCCCATGGATGTTCACGAAACACAGCTTTTACAGGTGGTATGCGCATATCGTCTGTTCATGCCTTTCGCAAACATCACCATTTCCAGCAGAGAATGTGCCCGTGTTCGTGACAATCTGGTGAACATTGCTGCCACCAAAATTTCCGCAGGTGTCAGCACCGGTATTGGCGAACATTCCGAGGAAACCGAAAAGAAAGGAGACGACCAGTTCGAGATCGATGACGGCAGATCTGTACAGGAAGTTTATGACACACTGCTGAAAAACAATCTCCAGCCGATCATGAGCGATTATATCTATGTATGATGATGCGTTGTTTTCCCATATCCTTGCGGTGACAAACCACACCTTAAGCAAACGCCCTTTTCTGGAACAGATAGAAGAAATCTGCAAACACCATCCCAAAGGTCTGATCCTGCGGGAAAAAGACTTGTCAGAAGCAGAATACACCGCTCTGGCAAAAGATGTATTGGTAATCTGTCAGCGTCATAACGTTCCCTGTATCCTGCACACCTATTTCCGTGCAGCAAAAGAACTGGGCTGTGACGCCATCCATCTGCCCCTTCCTCTGCTCCGTGCCCACAAAGAAGAACTTTCCGGTTTCTCTCTTGTGGGAACCTCCATTCACGCACCAGCAGAGGCGGAAGAAGCGGAAAAACTAGGTGCAACTTACATCACCGCCGGGCATATTTATGCCACAGACTGCAAAAAAGGACTTCCACCCAGAGGACTTGTTTTTCTGGAAGAAGTCTGCCGCAGGGTATCCATTCCTGTTTACGCCATTGGCGGCATCAAAATCAATGAAAAACAATTACAGGAAGTCATGGACTGCGGTGCCAAAGGCGGCTGCATCATGTCTGGCATGATGCAATTATAATAGCTTAATTTCAAATATTTGATAACATATTCCAAGACAGCAGAAGAGCAGGGATTCTCCAACCCTGCTCTTCTCATGGTGTCGAAAGAATCGACACCATGTCGTCAAAGTCTCATTTCATTCAAGACTTTGACGAGTAAACAGAAGTATAAAGCCGAAGCTCCATCAGCTAAAAGCTTTGAAACTTCGGCTTTTCCTCGTCAGAAGTAAATTCCGACTGCGAATTTAAGTTGGGGAACCCTTTGTTCCCCAAACCCTTCCGCGTTCTTGAAAAAAATAAAAAACTCAATTTTTCTACAATCTAAGAAGAGCAGGGATTCTCCAACCCTGCTCTTCTGTATTTTGTCTGTTATTTTATTTTGCCGGAAGGAATCAGATTTCCGCGCCGCAGTGACGCAGGAAGCGGTCAAATGCCGCCTGACCTTCCGCTGTTCTTTTATATACGCCGGCATCTTCCAGAACCTGCGCAAATACCAGACCGATTTCTTCCTGAATGATGCTGTCCAGATTTTCTGCTGTCACAGTATCATATTTTTTCAGGAATTCCCGTGCCCACTGGGCATGACTGCTGGTCTTTTCGTCTGCTTTCAGATCAGCGCCGGAAAGGATGGCTTCTTTCAGACACTGCATTTCTTCTTTCAGTCTGGCAGGCAGTACCGCAAGACCCATAACCTCAATCAAGCCGATGTTTTCTTTCTTGATGTGGTGCAGGTGGCTGTGAGGATGGTACACACCCAGAGGATGTTCTTCTGTGGTGATGTTGTTACGCAGTACCAGATCCAGTTCATATTTGTCGCCACGTTTTCTGGCGATAGGTGTGATGGTGTTATGAGGTTCTCCATCTGTTTCCGCAAAGATAAAGGCATCTTCGTCTGTATAACCACGCCAATTTTTCAGAAGCATATCCGCGCAGTCAATCAAACGATGATGGTCTTTATGGGAAATACGGATAACGGACATAGGCCATTTCACAACGCCCATTTCCACGTCTTCAAAACCCTTGCAGACTGCTTTCCGTTCCACTTCTGCCCGTTCCATAGCAAAGGTATACCGTCCACCCTGGAAATGGTCATGGGAAAGGATAGAACCGCCAACGATAGGCAGGTCTGCGTTGGAGCCTACAAAGTAATGAGGCAGGAAGTTAATGAAATCGAACATTTTCGCAAAAGCGTTTCTGTCAATCTTCATAGGTACATGCTGTCCATTAAACACAATGCAGTGTTCGTTGTAATACACATAGGGGGAATACTGGAAAAACCAGTCATTTCCCGCAATGCGCAGAGGAATGATGCGGTGGTTTTCTCTGGCGGGATGGTTCACCCGACCTGCATAGCCTTCGTTTTCCCGACAAAGCATACATTTGGGATAACCGCTCTGAGGAGCCAGTTTCGCTGCCGCAATGGCTTTGGGGTCTTTTTCCGGCTTAGACAAGTTAATGGTGATGTCGATTTCACCGTATTCTGTCATGGTTTTCCAACGCATATCCTTTTTGATGCGGTATCTGCGGATGTAGTCTGTATTACAGCTAAAGTCATAATACCAGTCTGTTGCTTTTTCCGGGTCTTCTGCGTGAAGTTCACGGAATTTTCCAATGACTTCTCTGGGGAAAGGTGTCATAACACCCATAAGTTTTGTATCGAACAAATCTTTATATACGATGCTGTCAGGAATCAGTTCCCGTTTGCAGGCATCTTCCAGCAGAACAGCCAGAATGGTTTCCAAATCTGTTTCTGCTTCGCCTGCGGGTTCTTCATAAGCATCCAGTTTCATTTCATCTATCAAACGGTTGATGACATAAGGCACATCCGCTTCTGTAATCAGCCCTGTTCTGACGCCGTAGAGCGCCAAATCTCGAATTGCTTTATATACCATGTCTTTCCCCTTTCTCAAAAACCATTGGGGTGATTTTTGTGCCAATTCCATGCTGTGGAAATGATTTCTTCCAGACTGTCATGCTGAGGGTTCCAGCCCAGCACTTTTTTCGCTTTCTCACTGGAAGCGATGAGCTGTGCTGGGTCGCCGGCACGACGTGCCACTTCTTTGGCAGGAATGGGATGACCTGTTACTTTTCTTGCGGTTTCGATGACTTCTCTTACAGAGAAACCAACGCCGTTGCCCAGATTGAAGATGTCACTCTGACCACCTTTCAGCAGATAATCCACAGCCAGAATGTGCGCATCCGCCAAGTCTGTTACATGGATGTAGTCACGGATGCATGTGCCGTCGGGTGTAGGATAGTCATTGCCGAAAATGCTGATGAATTCCCGCTGACCGTTAGGCACCTGCAAAATCAAAGGAATCAGATGGCTTTCGGGATTATGTGCTTCCCCAATGTTGCCGCTGATATGGGCACCGCAGGCGTTGAAGTAACGCAGGGATACATAACGCAGGCCTGTTGCGTTGCCTGTCCATTTGAACATTTTTTCCATTGCCAGTTTTGTTTCACCGTAGGGGTTGGTTGGTCCTGTACGGTCGTTTTCCAGAATGGGCACCCGTTCCGGTTCGCCGTAAGTCGCTGCTGTGGAGGAGAACACGAATTTATCCACGCCGTTGGCAACCATAACTTCCAGCATATCTCTTGTTTTGCTCAAGTTGTTTTCATAATATTTCAGGGGATTTTCCACGCTTTCCCCTACCAGAGAATAAGCGGCAAAATGGATAACCGCTTCGATATTTTCTTTCTGGAATACCTCGTTCAGGAAAGACTTATCAGAAATATCGCCTTTGTAGAACTTTGCGTCAGGATGTACCGCTTCCGCATGTCCTGTTTCCAGATTATCCACAACTACTACTTCTCTGCCTGCTTCACACAGGGCATATACCGTATGAGAACCGATATAGCCTGCGCCGCCCAATACCAAAATTGCCATAGAGCATCCCTCCTATTTTTTTCAAACCTTCATCAATTCTGTACCGCCTGCGGGACGAATAGACAGTACATGACATCTGCCCTTGCCCACAGCTTTTTCCATCTGTTCCACAAAACCTGCCAGCATTTCCTGAGGCACAAAAGCCTGAATGGTTCCAGCAAAACCACCGCCATGGACACGGTAAGCGCCTTTGCCTGCCAATGCCGCTTCACAAGCTGCCAGGGTATAAGCAACTTCCTGATGTTCCACACTGCCGGAAACATACACGTTTTGCAGATACATGAAAGAAGAATAGCCAGATTCTTTCACCAGAGATAAGAACTTGTCAAAATCTCCTGCTTCCAGTGCCGCCGCTTCGTCAATGGCTCTCTGATTATCTTTCAGGAAATGATATGCACGCAATGTTGCCCGGTCGCCTGCTTTTTCTCGAACCGCAGCCATATCTGTCAAAAAGTCTGCCAGAGCCACTTCCCGCAGCACTTCTTTGCCGAAGTGAGCCGCTACCTGCCGCATTTCCATAGGGATAGCGGAATATTCATCGGACAGGTCTGCATGGTCTGCACCACTATCGATGATACACAAAGCATAGCCTGCTTTTGTGAAATCGAAATCCAGTTTTCTTACGACGGGATTTGCGTTATCCCGGAAATCAATGGCAACAACGCCGCCTACGGAAGACGCTGTCTGGTCCATCAGACCGCTCATTTTGCCAAAGTATACATTTTCCGCATACTGACCAATCTGTGCAACTTCCACAGGTGTCAGTTTATTTTCGCAATACAGTGCGTTGATGACTGTACCCACCAGCACTTCATAAGCCGCGGAAGAAGAAATGCCGGAGCCTTTCAGTACATTGGAAACGGTATACATATCCAGACCGCCCAGTGTATAGCCCATCTGTGTGATTTTGGAAGCTACCCCACGAATGAGGGAAGCTGTTGTATTGATTTCTTCTTTTTTCACTTCCAAATCATCCAGAGAAATTTCTTCCATGCCGTAGCCTTCGGAGAAAATACGGATGATACGGCTGTCATTTTTCGCTGCCGCACCGAAAATATCCAAATCTACTGCCGCTGCCAATACACAGCCATGCTGATGGTCTGTATGGTTGCCGCCAATTTCTGTTCTGCCGGGTGCGCTGAAAAAACGCTCCGCTTCTTTGCCGAATGTATCTGCAAAGCCTTTTTCCGCATCTGCCATCCGTCCCAGATAAAAATCTGGCTGTACTTCAAAACGGGGATAGGCTGCCAAAAGGCTTTCTTTGTTCCAATTTTGTTTCATGGTGTTCCTCCTGTTTTATCGATAAATACCCCCTGCCACAATGGCAATGACCAAAGCTACTGCAATAACTGCCACCACAATATTCATGGTCTTTAAAGAAACATTGATATGGGAATACAGATTGTATTTCGCCCCTGTGAATTTACTTTCTTTTTGTTTCAGTTCAATTTCTTTTTCTTCCAGGGCTTTTTCCCGCTCTTCCAGCTCTTGTATCCGCTGTTCCAGCTCCTCTGGGTTTACAGGTTTTTGTGTATCTGCCACAAAATCCCTCCTTTGTTTTTACCGCTTCAAATTGCAACAATTCCCCCGTAGTCAAACGGGGGAATTTTCATATCACATCATACCGAAAAAATTATTTCTTTGCAATATACTTACGTACGTCAATGGCAACAGCCAGAATGATGATCAGACCTTTGATGATGTACTGCAGATATGCGTTAACGCCCAGATAATACAGGCTGTAATTGATTACCTGCAGAATGATAACACCAATCAGGATACCAGGGATGGTACCAACACCACCGGAGAAGGATACACCACCGATAACGCAGCCAGAGATCGCATCCAGGTCATAGTTTGTACCAGTAGCTGTTGTTACACTCTGGATACGGCCTGCTTCCAGGAAAGCAGCGATACCATACAGGATACCTGCTACCAGATAGATCAGCATGATATTTTTTGCTACGTTTACACCGGATACAGCAGCCGCTTCAGGGTTACCGCCGATAGCGAACATGTTTTTACCCAGAGTGGTTTTATTCCATACAAACCACATAACAATGGCACAAATTACCATGAAGTAAACCAGATGAGGAATACCGAACCAGTAGCCGTTTACCAGATCAATGTATCTGGAGTCCAGGCTGGCGATAGGCTGTGCGCCGCCCTTCTGGCTATCGATGTACAGACACAGAGCACCATAAGCAATGAGCTGTGTACCCAGGGAAATAATAAATGCATGCATGTGCAGTTTTGCTACACCAAAACCGTTCAGCAGACAGAAAGCCACACAAACCACGATGGACAACAGCAAAGGCAGGATCAGTGGCAGTGGTTCTGTGATCTGAGGATACATACGGGATGCGTATGTAACACTCTGCAATAGGGATGCGGAGATTGCAGCACCACAACCCAAAATACGACCAGCAGACAAGTCAGTACCTGCCAATACGATCATACCAGCAACACCAAGTGCCAGGATACCTCTGGTAGAAGCCTGTGCTAAAATCTTCCAAAAGTTATTGATAGACAAAAATGTAGGGTCAGCTACGATAACACCAATGATCATGATGACCAAAATGATGTACAGAGCATAGTCCAGCAGCAGTTCCTGCCAGGTTTTATCCCCTTTGAAACTCTTTAATTTTTCCATTCTTTTTTACCTCCCCATTATACATATTTTGCTGCCAGACGCATGATTTCTTCCTGAGTCGCGTCCTTGACATCCAAAATACCAGCCAAGTGACCATTGCTCATAACCATGATTCTGTCGCAAATCCCCAAAAGTTCCGGCATTTCGGAAGAAACCACGATAACGCCTTTATCTTCCTGCGCCAGATCAATGATCAGCTGATAAATTTCGTATTTCGCACCTACGTCGATACCGCGGGTGGGCTCGTCCAGAAGCAGTACTTCCGGTTTCGTCAAAAGCCATCTGCCCAAAATTACCTTCTGCTGGTTACCGCCGGAAAGTGTGCGGATATGGGTTTTCTGGCTGGGGGTTTTTACATGCATACTGTCAATAACCCACTTAGTGTCTTCTTTCATTTTTGCGTTGGAAAGCAAAAGACCTTTCCGATAGTTCTTGATATTGGCAATAACGGAGTTGAACTGAATGCTCATGCCGCCGAAAATACCTGTGGCACGACGTTCTTCTGTCAGCAGCGCAAAGCCGTTTTTGATGGCTGTCTTTGCGTCTTTGTTCTCCACTTTTTTGCCATGCATGTACATTTCACCGCTCTGATGATGGGCAATACCGAAAATGGTTTCCAGAAGTTCTGTTCTTCTGCTGCCCACCAGACCTGCAACGCCAAGGATTTCGCCTTTACGCAGCTGGAAACTTACATCCATACAGGTCGGCATATATTTTCCTGTCAGGTTTCGTACATCCAGCAGAACTTCGCCAGGCTTGTTTGTTTTCGGCGGGAAACGATCTGTCAGGTCACGACCTACCATGAGCTGAATGATCTTATCTGTTGTCAGATCTTTTGCGTTTTCTGTTGCGATCCACTTACCGTCACGCATGATGGTAACTTCGTCGGAAATCTGCAAAATTTCTTCCATCTTATGACTGATGTAAACCATTGCAACGCCTCTGTCACGCAGTTTGTTGATGATGCGGAACAGGTGCTCTACTTCTTCATGGGTCAATGAGGATGTAGGTTCGTCCAATACAAGAATTTTTGCATTATATGATACGGCTTTCGCGATTTCTACCATCTGTCTCTGGGATACGCTCAGTTTGCCGATGATTGTCTTAGGGTTAACGGGGATTTCCAGTTCCTCGAATACTTTCTGTGTTTCCTGATACATTTTTTTATGGCTGACCAGTCCACCCTGTTTGGGAAAACGACCCAGCCAGATATTTTCCATAACGCTGCGCTTCAATACCTGATTCAGTTCCTGGTGTACCATTGCTACACCATTGTCCAGCGCATTTTTAGGCCCGGAAAAAGATGTTTCCTGACCATCAATGACAATTTTGCCACCATCCTGTTTATAAATACCGAAAAGACATTTCATCAATGTTGATTTCCCTGCGCCGTTTTCGCCCATCAGCGCATGTACAGTACCGGGACGCAGTTTGAGCATTGCGTGATCCAGAGCTTTTACTCCGGGGAACTGCTTTTCGATATCTGTCATTTCCAGTACATATTTTTCTTGGCTCACTGCCTTCACCACACTTCCTAATCGTCTGTTGTGCCAACTTCTCTTTGTTAAAACTTCCCCAACGACAGCTTTTTTCTCAAAAAATAAGCTGCTGTGCTTTCAAATGTTTCTCAGTCACGGACTTTCTTTTCTTATAAGAACGCACAGTGAGGAAAGACCCCACTGTGCGAACCAAATGTTCCTATCTATTACTGAAAATCAGAGATTATTCTCCTGTGTAAGGAGCGTAAGGGATACGAACTGCGATACCTGTATCATCGTAGGTATATTCTGTGCCATCCAGGAATTCAGCACCATTTGCTACGTTCAGAGCTGCAGCTGCGATTGCTTTACCCATTGCGTCACCATCCTGCAGAACAGTTGCGCTCATCTGGCCTTTTGCGATTGCATCTTTTGCAGCGTCTGTTGCGTCAACGCCGATTACAGGGATGAAAGGAGCGTCTTCAGCACCTGTGTTGTAGCCGATGTTGGACAGAGCAGCTACACAACCGATAGCCATACCGTCGTTGTTTGCGATAACCAGTTCGATTTTGCCTTCGTTAGCAGCCAGCATAGCTTCCATTGCTTTCTGAGCTGTTTCTGTATCCCAGTTACATACCTGTGTTTCGCCAACCTGTTCCATTGTCAGACCGTTAGCAGTTGCCTGTTCTACACTGTACTGTGTACGAGCGATTGCTTCGGGGTTGTCAGGTTCGCCCTGGAACATTACATACTGTACTTTGCCGTCGCCATTCAGATCGTATTCAGGATGTGCATCCCACAGATCTTTGATGATGTCACCCTGCATTTTGCCGGCGTCAATAGCGTTTGTACCGATAAAGCATGCTTTATCATAGGATTTGATTACTTCTGTATCGGGTTCTCTGTTGAAGAAGATAGTAGGAATACCTGCTGCGGATGCTTTTTCTACAACGCCGCTTGCAGCTTTTGCGTCAACCATGTTTACACACAGTACATCAACGCCTTTGGAGATCATAACATCCAGCTGGTCGTTCTGTGTAGCCTGGTCGCCTTTACCGTCCTGCATTTCTACATTTGCTTTGCCTTCCAAAGCTGCCTGCAAGGAATTTCTTACAGTAGAGATGTATGTATCGTCGTATTTGTAGATCAATACACCGACTGTGGGCAGATCGCCGCTTGCTGCGTCGCCTTCTGTTGCAGCGTCACTGGAGCCGCCGCCGCAGGCTGCAAGGCCCAACACCATCACGGATGCCATCAGCATCGCTAAAAATTTCTTTTTCATTGTATAAACCCTCCTTTAATTTTTGTCCAGTCCAAGACCGAAACACATGTAACACAACAATCTCCCTGTTGTTAATAACATTATATCAAATCTGTACCAGGCAAAAAATAGAGATTTTTTTTTATCTACATGGAATTTATTCGTTTTCATTTGGCGAAACTCATAATTTTTTATGTTTTTTGTCGAAAAAACTGTTCAGAATATGGACTCATGTATCCGTGCCCGTACAGGCACCCGAACATATCTGCCATCTGTTAATTCCATTTCTTTCGGCAGTTCCTTTCCCATACCCAAGGCGGAGGCGATACCAAATACAGCTTTTCCCTGTTCTTTTGCACCGCAGTCAACAGTTGCCCAAAGTATTTTCTGTTCCAGCGCCTCCAGTCCTGCCGGCGTTCCGTCAATACCGAATACTGCCGCTGTGAAATTTTTTCGCTTCAGGGCATCCGCGGCCCCTAATGCCATATCGTCATTGTTGCACAATACCAGCTCGATTTCATCGCCCATTTCCGCGATCCATTGTTCCATGATGGCATCTGCTCGGCTGCGCATCCAGTCAGCTGTTTCCGCATCCAGCTTTTGCAGCTTCACGCCGCCATCTTCAATGGTCTGGATGACATAGTCAGAGCGGAGAATGGTGTCCTGATGCCCCATTTCTCCTTCCAGCATCACATACTGCAAAATGCCGTCACCATTCTTGTCTATTTTCTCTGCGGCGGCCGCATAGCTCTGTAACACCGCTTCTCCCTGCATCCTTGCCGTTTCTCTGGCATCTGTACCCACATAATACACATTTTCGCCTCGCAGAATATCTTCCCGCACAGGTTCTCTGTTAAAAAATACCAGCGGCACTTCTTCAGACTGTGCAAGGTCTACCATACTGGATGCGTTGGTACGATCTACCAGATTGACACAAACAGCATCATATCCAAGCGCCGCATACTGTTCCACCTGATCGTACTGTTCCCGCTGAGAGCCGTTTGCCCGGGAAATATTCAAAGTTACAGGACAGCCCGTTTCCGCTTCATAAGCAGCTGCCTGTTCCTGCATGGAAGATACGATACTATCCACAAAAGTATCGCTGTCCGAATAAAGAGAAACCCCAATCTTCAATTCCTTTTTTTCCTTTGTACGAGGCATCCATAGCCAAACAATTGCCAGAACCACACAAATGACTCCTATAAAAATTCCGATTTCCTGTTTTCTTATTTGCATCTGTTCTCACCTCACGCAAAAGGAAACAAAATCGCTTCCCGACTTCGATCATACATATTTTCACCGGTTACCCAGACAGCCTGAAACTTTCTTTCTTCTTCATTCTGGTCTTCTCCAGTCAAAATCATGGTCAGTTTTTGTACGCTAAAATAACCTGCGCCATATGCGTCTATGACAGCAACTCCGGTAATATTTTCTTTCTCAAGCTGTTCACGGATCATGCCGCTCCACCCCATGCCGTACAATGGTAAGGTACATCCTTCGTTTTCACAAACCGCTGCCATGGCTTCCAGTGCCTGTGGATCACAGGAAACAACCATATTGCCTCCCTGTGCTGCCAGACCGTTGACCAGCGCATTGGCCTCCGCATAATCCGCGAGTTCCACACGGCGTACCATAATCCCAGCCTGCGGGAACATCTCTTCCAGCAAATCGTGCATATTCTGCATCTGATCGCTGCAATCCTTATGGGACACCAGTGTCACACTCTGACCTTTATCCCTCGCTTCAGCCACCTTTTCCACCAGTAGCCTTGCAATGGCTTCTCTGTCAAAAGAAACATTGGCTTTCACACGGGGAGATTCCGCTTCTGTATCCCATAACACCACAGGAACCCCTACGGGGATATTTTCCAAAATTTCTTCTGTGACTCTGCCGCTTCCGCATTGGAGCACAATGCCTTCACATCCCGCATCCAATTCCCGCTGCACCAAAGTCTGCATATCCACTTGCTGGGCTTCGTAATCATGGAGATTCAAAAAATGCATGTCCGCATGGTATGCCTGCGCCGCTTTCTTGGCACCTTCCCGCAGATTCAGATTGATGCTGTCCTGGGGGATATCCACAATGACAGAAATATTGGATACATCCACTTTTCTTTCCTTCCAGATATAGTCCGTAGACGAAATCAGAAACAATACCACCAGAATGAGGATATCCACAAAAAGGAATATTTTTTGTTTCACTGTCATGATACCATCCCCCTTTCTTTCATTTCTTCATAGGGAATGGCTGGCAGATGAATCTCTACACAAGTGCCTTCATCTGGTTCCGAAAGAATGCGCAGTCCATATTTCTCCCCGAAAACCAGCTGGATTCTCTCCTGTACATTTCGCAGACCGACACCGGAGCCTTTTCCTGTCTGAACAAAATCTCCCCGCAGGAGAGCCTCTGCCCGCTCCTTCGTCATGCCGCAGCCGTTATCTGTCACGGAAAGCACCAATTCTTCCCCTTCCAGATAGCCTTTTACGGTCAATTCCCCATCATCATCCATAAATTCCATGGCATGATAGATGGCATTTTCCACCAAAGGCTGCAAAATCAGCTTCACTGTCCCCAGTTGTTTTGTTTCTTCTTTCACATCAAACTGATAGGTAAATTTATTTTTAAAACGCATTTCCTGTATCATCAGATAGTTTCGCACATGTTCCACTTCATCGGAAACAGGAATGACCGTCTTACCTCTGCTCAAACTGATACGGAAAAACCGTGCCAAAGCTGTCACAGCTTTGACGGCATCGCCGCTTTTTTCATTTTCAATCATCCATACAATGACATCCAGTGTATTATACAGGAAATGGGGATTGATCTGGTTTTGCAGCACCATCAGATCGCTTTTCCGCTTGGCTTCGTGTTCCTGCACAATATCCTCCATGAGCTGTTTCAGATTCCGCTCCATTTCTTCGATGGCATTGGACAGATTCTGTATTTCATACACACCGGAAGCCTGTATCTTCGTATTCAGATCCCCTGCTTGTATTCGTTTTACAGCACCTTCCAATCGATGCATGGGCTCTGTGACTTTTCTGGAAACATAGAAGTTAATGAGCATCATGGCATTGAGGAAAAAAGCCAGCAAAAACAGGATGAAACTTCTTGTTTTCCAGTTGTGCAAAGACGGTGTATCCCCTTTGGATACCCCCACCATATGCCATCCCGTATAGCCAATGGTCTTATGCAGGAAAGTATAGGGTTTCGCCTGCACATCCCCCTCCAAAGAGGACATAAGCAGAGGTAAAGTCTCCTCTTTCATAATGCCTGCGGCAATCTGATCCTGCATGGGATGATACAGCAAATTGCCGTTTTCTCCTGCCAGATATACATAGGATTCTTCCCCTACCATGACATTTTCCAGCATATCCTGCAATACGTCGTACCGCAGATTGATGAGCAGCACACCACGCTTTGTCTGATCTCCCATGGTCAGCTGCACCATACGGCTCATAGGGATCACCCGTGTATAGCCATCGCCTTCCGCCCGAAAGACCCGGGAAACCTGGGGTGCACCAAAACGAATATTTTCTTCCGTATCCAGCGCACTGCCATACCATGCTTCTTTCTGCAATGAAAAATTAGGACGCAGATGGCTGTTAGGCGTGGCACAAATCAAATTGCCGTCAATGGAAAAGAGCGCGATACTCTCCACATAATCTTTATTCATTTCATAGATCAAACGAAAATCATCAGAAATGGTATCCTGCTGCAAATCTGTCCCTTTGATGACACGATAATACAGGGTATCTGATACTTTGATCATATTGCGGAAATGGGCTGTCACCTGTTCTGCTGCATCTTCCATGCGGGTGTCATTTCCTTCCCATGTGGTTTGGGCAGACTGTGCCGCAAAACGGTAATAGAAAGAAATCCCCATCAAAAGCGTTGCCACCACAGATGTCAGCGTAAAGGAAACCCACAGCAGTTTCCGCAGTTCAATATGCATGCTTCCATTCAAAAAACGCCGCTCCAGATAGGCTTTTCCCTTTTGAAAAATCCCCATGTCGCTCCTCACTTTCCGCGAAATTTATTGGGCGAAACCCCAAATTTCTTTTTAAACACATAACCAAAATAATTCGGCTCATCATATCCCACCTTTGCGGCGATTTGATATGTCTTTTCATCTGTTTCTTTCAGCAGCTCTGCCGCTTTTTCCATTCGGATGGCTGTCAGATAGGAAATGTAACTTTCTCCCACTTCTTTTTTGAATATGGTGGAAAAATAGGCTGTACTGATATGGAGATAGCCACAGACCATTTCCAGCGAAAGGGCGGAATTGGCATAATTCTCTCCAATATACTTCTTCGCCTTTTCAATCAACGTCTGGGTGGTGCCCACACGTTCCCGATACAATTTGCCGCTGATGGCAAAGCAAACCTCACAGAGCCAATCCTGCATATCCGCGCTGTCTCGAATGCCTGTGAGCACACCGTTATAGTCCGCGTATTTTCCGAAAACGATATTTTCTTCCAGCCCATTTTTCTGTACCACACGCAAAATGACGCTCAAAATATCGATGATATACGCCTGAAAACCGCTCTGCATGGTCTTCGTCTGTCGCATTCTGCCGGAAATGCTTTCCACACAGGATTGTATCATTTCTTCGTCACCGAATTTCAATACATAGCTCAGTTCCTTTTCGTCTTTTTCGTCCAGATGGAGCAAGGTATCTTTCTGCGGTTCCACGTCGGAGATAAAGACCACTTCACCGGCAGTCCGACTGTAAGCAACAGCTTCCCTTGCTTCCGCATAACTGTGAGAAATATTTTCGATGCTCTCCACAACTCGTCCAATGCCTACAATGAGGGTGCAGTTCAAAATCTTTTTGACTTCCTTGCACAATTCCCGGAAAAAAGTAGTCAGCTGCATCAGCTCTTTTTCGTCTTCCATGGCAGCAATGACACAAATGCCAGATGGACGCTGGAAACAGCTGTAATTGCCAAAATCCTGAAAACGATCCTCCAGCAGACGCTGTACAGATACGGCCAGCAAGTTCCAGCTGTTCCATGCAGCATTATCCATTTCCTGTGCCATAACCTTTGCCGCTACCCAGCGATTTCCTTCCAAAAGGGAAAGACCATATTCTTCCATGAGTACAGGAATATCTTCTTTTCCTGCATTGCCTTTCACCAGATTGCTCAAAAATTTCTCTCGCAGTATAGGCAGGTTTTTACGGAAACTTTCCTGTAAGTTTGTCAAATCCCGCAAACGCTGAATTTCCTCATCCAATGTGCCCTTGATCCGCAGCAAAATTTCCATCATTTCCTCTGCGTTGACAGGCTTTAAGATATACTCAATGATATTCAGTTTAATGGCTTTCTGGGCATATTCAAAATCATCAAAACCGGAAAAAAGCACCACTTTTATGGACGGGTGGATTTCCCGCAGTCTTTCTGCCATTTCCAGACCATCCATATAGGGCATACGAATATCCGTCAATACCACATCCGGCTCCAACTGTTCAATTTTTTCCAGCGCATCCACGCCGTTTTCCGCGTCGCCCACCACTTGAAAACCAACGGCAGACCAATCTATTTTTCGAATAATGCTGGTGCGGACTTCTGCCTCATCATCCACCAGCAAAATTTTATATGGTTCATTCATACTTTCATCCCCTGCGTATTTAATCTTTCTCTAAATAAATTATAACAAAAAGGGGAAAAACGGAAAAGCCTGCAAAAAATATTTTGTAATACAACAAAAAACGCATGTCATTCCTTTCTCCTTAAAGAACAACATGC
>ULQT01048737.1_pt1 | contig 36984 bp, 29 predicted proteins | sample 1954791 | NCBI WGS metagenome assembly ULQT01 (sample SAMEA4835663, study PRJEB28245) | human gut metagenome | biome: gut microbiome; material: fecal sample | place: Denmark | collected 2008 | reverse complement strand
TTTTATACTATATAATATCATTAAATATAAACACAGGTTTTATCCTGATATTTACAACAATTTTAAATTTAATAATTATCTCCATCCACTACTTGCTATCCATTGTTTTTGCCACTCTTTCTCATTTACTATCGCATCAAATATAGGCTCAAGAAAGGTTTGAATTTCTGCAATTACAACAGAGAACTCAAGAGTATCGCCTTTAATATTCTTTAGAAAATATTTCCATCTCATTTGTATATTTTCATCTTCAACAAGTGCAACAATACGACTGAAACTACCTCTTTCATAAGACGTTCCACGTTGTTGCAAAGTTTCAAATATGGCAGTCTGCAATTTTGTTCCATCAAAATCAAATCTCTTAGACAAATAGCAAATATCATAAAAATCTTTCATTCTGCCTGTAAGTTCAAAACGCTGCAAAATAGCGTCAAACTTCTCAGCTATAGTACTTTCAATAGAATATGTCTTTATAATTGGTGCTTCAAATTCTGGCAATTGCGTATTAATTGTACGTTGCTCCGCTTTTGGCACAATAACATCACCTACACCTATATCAACATTAAACGGTATCCTGACATTTTTTATCTGCCCAATAATTTGGACACTGATTCCGTTATATTTCCTCTGTGGAGAAATTTTTTCAAACCCATTTGCACTCATAGAAATAAAATCATTACCCGTCGGTGTTTCAATAATTTTACCGATTAAATCTTTTATTTTGTCCATCGAGTTGGAATATCCACGGAGCAAAAAATCAACATCAATCGTAGCTCGGCTTTCAAAATTCGTAAGTGTATAGATAAACAAACCGCCCTTTAATATCAGCAAATCATTACAAGCCGATTTCGATAATTTTCTCAAAAACTCCTCCTGCATAAAAAGCTGTAAACATTGCTGGTAGCTTATACCTGAAGCCTTTGCCTTATTTTTCAGTTTTGCAAGAACAGAAACAGCTTTATCTTTCATTACAACCACACTCCAATCAATTCCTTCACTTTCTTTTGCACTCTCAAAATCTTTGCATATTCCATAAGTTTTGGTATGTTTTTTTTAGGGTCTCCAATATAACCTTGAATTGCTTTATTGAAAATTTCTTTATCCATTCTATTCATATTCCTCAAAACATCGCATATAGTTCGGTCACGGTCATAAATTCGGACTTTGTGAAAATCGATTTCCCCCTCAGTTTCACCAAGCGTAACAAGTTCAGATTCTGCCCGATATGCTTTAATAAACGGATAATCAATATTTGTTCGCTGTTTGGCAACATTTTTATCTATGGCAATATTCCATTCCGCAGGATTTCTATCGCTGTATTTATAATAAAAGAGAGCTGTCTCCATACAAAGCACCCCGTCAGGAAACAATCGATTAATAATCACAATTTCACTCTCTCCATTATCCTCAATCCAATAATAATAACCTCTCTTCACTCTTTCTATTAAACCCTTATCCAAAAGATACTTTATATCTGCATAGTATAACTTTAACTCAGTAAGTTCAGCAGTAGTCATAATATAATTATGCTGAACAAATATCTTCCTTAAAGTTTCAATATTTTTTTCCCCAATCATTTCTTCACCTCTACTTAATCACCCCAAATTAATTCGTCAATTGGGTGGTTTACTATATTATATACAATTTATTATTCAAAGTCAATAATAGTAAATCACCCCTTTTTAATTCGTCAATTGGGTGGTTAAGTATAAAAATCTTTCAACTTATTTATAACTTTATAAAAAAACAGCAAAGGATATCTTCCCTTTGCTGTCATTTAATTTAAAAATTATAATAAAATTTTTGTAATGTTTAAAATCGTAAACAGTTATAGCTTATACCCTCTGTCTATCAGCATCAACAATATACAAATAATTTATACATTATTAAGAGACTAACCAAGTTTCAATACAATTTTGTATTCTAACCTTCCAATCATTTTCATCTGTCGCCATTTCTCCTTGTTCAATGGCTAAATCAAGAAAACGTCGAACATCAGCAGGTGTAGGCTGTGTTCTGTAGTTATATGAATTTTTAACAAGGTGTATAAACTGGTTCAGCTCAAGTGGGACAATTTTTGACTTTCCCCCATATAGTGCAATCGGCAAATGATTTAACCCATAAAAATGTGCTAATGTTGCCTCATTTATCTTTGGTGCAATAAATAGACAATATGTATCTTTTCCTGATTTCTTTTTTAACTGACCATAGTGTCTTGCTACCGGTTCTCCCTCTGTTTCATACTGCCTTTGCCCTGATTGCAATGTTACTTCTACAGACAAGGAATATTCGTCATAATCGCACTCAATATCAGGCATATTTCCTGAAGCAGTAGAAATTGGTCCGCCCATATCATCAAATTTAAAATTTCCTTTAATATCTCCGCCGTCAAGCATTGTCATTGCTCTCCATGTATTATATTCAAACATTAATGGTGCATCATAGTATTCTTTTGACACTATTCCATTAAATGTGTTAATTATCTCTGAATACAAGGCATAAGACTTAATTTCCGCTACTTGCTCATGAATAATAGATTCCTTATTATATGCTATAATTTCATCGCGTAAATCCTTTAAACTTTCTATATCTAAATCATTTAATTCCTGTTTTGTATGATCACTGATACTCATAATAAATTCAACAAGGTTGTCTTTATTATCTGCATATAAAACAGGGTTATTTGCAGAAAACAAATATGACTTATATTGGTTGACATCATTTATAAAAACAGGGTTACGGTCTATAGAGGACAAAATATATTTAACATCTTTTACTTTATCTTCTGCAACACAAATAGAGTGCCCACTGAAAACAAATAGTTCGGTATACCTTATATAGCGAAAACAAGCATCCGCATAGTCACGCATAGTTCCCTTTTTGGTTTTTACAAATTTTACAATACCTGTATCTCTTGTTTCTCTTGTTTTTGTCTCCCCTGCCGCTATTTCTTCACTGTATATTTCTAAAACGGTATTTGTCCAAATTTCATTTACAAATCGTTTATATTCACCCTTGTGCTGTTCCTTTTCTTGTCTAAAATGTATAATTTTCGCTTTAACATCTTCATACTTATGATAGTCTGTAATTTGAATTGCAAAAATTTTCAACTCATCAAATGTAAGATATTCCAACTCATACACTAATCTCATAATTTCCAAATAAGGTTTAACATAAAAAGTTTCTGTATTTTTTTCATTTTTAGTATGATATGGTGACGGAAGTTGAAATTTCAGCAACTGCCTTAAAAAAACTTCTTGTATTCGTTTTCCTGATAACAGTGCCTGACCTGCCTCCGTTAATTCAATACAAGGCTTTAAATTAACAAATCCAAGAGATTTTGGTGCACGAGTAATTCTATCTCGTGCACTAAAATCACTTTCTTTTTTTGACGTCTCTCCTTTAAAAAACGGAGAAAATTTCAAACAACGAGAAAATTCCCTTTGGTTTTCCTTGTCCCATTTCTTACCTGAAAATTTTTCACACAATAATTGAATTTCAGGTATCATTTTTGCAGGTGTACGAGGTGAAGTTGTAAAAAACAGAAACTTGTTATTAAGCTTTGCCATATAATAACCTCCCCTCTAATAGTTTTTCACAACTATGTGTATTTTATCATTTTTAAAACGATTTCTTATATTAACAGTGTAGTTTTTATAATACTCATCACAAATATAGTCACCATATAGTTCCTCTGTCAATGGAGTTTTGCCTATAACCATTAGAGCTCTACAAGGTAAATTTCTGAAATCAGCAGCTAATCGGCGATGTTCAGCTTCATCAAATCCGTTCATCATATCAATATTTCCATAATCATTGAAAACACAATCATAAGGAGGGTCTAAAAAAACAAAATCATCGCCTTGTGCCATTTCAAATACTTTACTATAATCATAGTTGAATATTTCTGCTCTTTGCAGCAAATCACTATGCTGTTGTGTAATCAAACGAGTATTAAAGTTAGGATAACGTCCAAACGGCACATTGTATTCACCGCTGTTATTATAACGTATCATTCCTGAATATGCCGTCTTGTTTATAAAGAAATACAAAACACCGTCCAAATATGTATCATCCGGATGATTAAATAATTTACGCATATTATAGTACAATTCCTCATTTCCATTTGGAACTCTTTCATCAGGATTTTCTTCTTTTAATCTTTTATATATCATTTGATTTTGTTCATAAATTTGTTGTATCTCATCAAGCTGTTGCCTCATAAGAGAATATTGATTTTTAAGTTGCAAGTAAAATTTAATGAGTCTCTCGTTCACATCGTTCAATATAGCATTATTAGGTTCAAGATAGAAATAAACAGCCCCGCCACCTAAAAATGGCTCAATGTACCTATTGAAATCATCTGGTATATATTTAAGAAAATGTGGTATCTCACGCGATTTGCCGCCACGATATTTTAATACAGGGGTCATCAGGTTACCCTCGCTTTCATTTGAGTATACTTATATATTTTATAATACCAAAAAAACACCTTTTATTCAATAGGTAACTAGCATATTAAGTAAATATTTAAGAAAACAGATTAGTTTAAAAAGTAAAAACAATAATTTATACGCTAGAGCGTATACCAATAAGCTCAAATTCTAGTATACTATTTTTTGGGGAGTATAATTATGAGTACAACCAAAGTATCCTTAAAAACTTAAAACTGGAACTTACAAAGAATTATCGGAAACATTAACACAAAATTTTCTCAATGCAGTATTACACAATAAAAGTAATAAGAGTATATACAAAGGAATGATATGATGCCAGTACTTAAAATACAAACAACTATGAGACTTAAACCTGTAACCTATGCAAAATTAAAGAAAATAGCAATTGATGATAATCGTTCTGTTTCAAATTTAATTGAACATTTAATTAATCAAAAAATTAAGATATACGAAAAGGAAAACGGAGAAATTCTATTAACTGAAGAAGAAATTTATATTTAAATAACTCTATTACATATTTATATTTCCTTTTTAATAAAATTTGAACGTTAGGGAGGTTTTTAATGAAAGATTACCAAGAATTAAAACTCGGAAATTACAAAGAATTAATAAGAGAAGTCTATTTTTTTCTAAAGGATAATAAAATCATTCCCATATCAGAAAGTGCACAGAACTTAGAGAAAGATTTCTTCTATAAAACAGAACAATTATTTTTTAATAAAGTCTTAACGGAAGAACAGTCGTCTGAATTAAATGATTTTTTTGCCAAAGCTTCATTGGAAAATGAACTTGCAGGTTTTATCGCAGGAATATATTTGACAAAAAACTTACTTGAATATCTTCAGCATATTAAATGAAAATAATAATCAATTTTTTCGGACAAATATTTTTTGTAATATTTTACCAAAAATAGGTTTCTAAATTTGTATAGTCTTACTAAAACAAATTGTTTTAATTGTCTTATATTACTTTTTTGTTAACATTATATGATTTTCTCAGCAAATTAAACAATAAATTATAAATTTTATAATTTCATTTGTTTATTATCTACAATTTTAACATTAAAAAAATATATTTGACAAAAACCCAAATTACAGTTATTATAGACTTGTAACAAAAAGATAGCCTGAAAGGCTGACAAATAAAGGGAGGTAACATTAAATGAAGTCATTAAATATTAAATTAGATTCTATCGACAAGGTAAAGGATTTCGTAAACGTAATAAACACATTTGACGGTGATTTTGATTTAGCTTCAAACAGATACGTTGTAGATGCTAAGTCTATTATGGGTATCTTCTCATTAGACGTAAGCTCAGTTCTTCGTCTCGATGTTCACGATGATTCTGAATTTGATGCTGTTAAGTCTGCATTAATCAAATATGTAATTGAATAATTAATATTGCAAATCAAACTATAAAAAGGAGCCGGTTAAAAAATAACTATAAATTGTTATTTTTTAACCGGCTCTCCTTAGTTATATTACTTTTTATAGCAGGTCCGAAAGTTTATCTATATCGATCTCACTTGTCGCCCAGCTAGTTGCAAACCTTACTACAGTATTTTCCTCATCATACTTTTCCCAAAAGCTAAAGGACACACTTTTACTTAACTCCCTCATCTTATTATCAGCAAGTATAACAAATATCTGATTTGTAGGCGAATTAATATAGAGCTTATACCCCTTTTCAACAAATATCTTTTTCAGCTTTTCTGCCATATCCACAGCATTTTTTGCAATTTCAAAGTACGTATTGTCTGTAAAGAGTGTATCAAACTGAATACCTGCAATCCATCCCTTTGCTAGTAAAGCACCATGCTGCTTAATTATAGTGAAAAAGTGCGGAATAAATCCTTTTTCAGGAATAACAACAGCTTCCCCAAACATAGCACCAACTTTAGTTCCTCCTATATAAAACACATCACAATTATGTGCTATGTATTCAAGTGTAACATCATTTTCCATAGACATAATCCCGTATCCAAGCCTTGCTCCGTCTATAAAAAGAGGAATATTATATTTCTTGCACACACTGTGTATATCTTTCAGCTCCTGTGCAGTATAAAGTGTACCATACTCAGTAGGAAAAGATATGTATACCATTCCGGGGCAAACCATATGTTCGTGATTTCCGTCACTGTAGAAATTCTTCAAATACTTTTTCAGTACCCCTGCTTCTATTTTCCCCTCATTATTGGGAATTGTCAAAACCTTATGTCCTGTATATTCAACTGCCCCTGCTTCGTGAACACTTATATGTCCGCTGTCTGCCGCAATAACTCCTTCATAACTTTTCAAAACAGAAGAGATAACTACAGCATTAGTCTGTGTTCCTCCTGTAAGAAAGTAAACTTCGCCATTTTCAAGTCCGCAGGCAGACAATATCTTATTTCTTGCACTTTCACTGTATTTGTCAGAACCATAGCCTGTATTTTTTTCAAAGTTTATCCTGCACAATCTCTCAAGTATTTTAGGGTGACACCCCTCCATATAATCACTGTCAAAATGTAGCATACTTCCTCCTGCTAAAAAAACCGCCTGCTCTTAAGCAGACGGCTTAATCTTAATTTTATTACTTAATTACTCTTACTCCCAATACACCGTTAACAGACTTAACCTTATCCGCATCAGCACTCTTAACATCAGCTATAGTATAGCCATAATCACCTCTTGTCTTAGCTGTAAACTGTTCAGCACCTGTTATAGATGCCTTTACATCGTCCATAGCATCAGCCTTTGAAAGAACACAAAGTCTTTCACAGCCTGCAACCATAGGAGCAGACACAGCAGGATAGTTTACTGAATTTACAATATTACCCTTTTCAAGGTATTCCATCATTTCTTCAGCAGCCATTGCGGCACAATTATCCTCAGCCTCAGGAGTAGATGCACCAAGGTGAGGAAGTGTAATAATTCCCTCAACGCCTACAGTCTTTTCATTTGGGAAGTCGGTAGCATAATAGCTTACCTTTCCGCTTTCAAGTCCTGCCTTTATTGCATCAACATCTACAAGCTCATTTCTTGCAAAGTTAAGAATTCTTACACCGTCCTTACACTTAGCAAGACTTTCATTGTTAATCATATTAGTAGTTTCAGGTGTTGCAGGTACGTGAACAGTGATATAATCAGACACTGCATAAATATCATCAAGATTTGGAGTAAACTTAACTCTGCTGTCAAGAGCCAAAGCATTCTTTACAGAGAAATAAGGGTCATATCCGATTACTTCCATACCAAGAGCAACAGCAGCATTAGCAACAAGCACACCTATAGCACCAAGACCTACAATACCTAAAGTCTTGCCCTTGATTTCAGGTCCTGCAAAGTTAGACTTACCCTTTTCAACCTTAGCAGCAATACCCTCTTCACCCTCAAGGCTCTGAGCCCACTTATATGCACCTACAATATTTCTGCTTGTTAAGAGAAGACCTGTCAGCACAAGCTCTTTAACGGCATTTGCATTTGCACCGGGAGTGTTAAATACAACAATACCTTTATCAGCACACTTATCCAAAGGAATGTTGTTTACACCTGCACCGCATCTTGCAACAGCCTTTAAACTTTCAGGAAGTTCCATATCATGCATTTTAAAACTTCTTAAAAGTATAGCGTCAGGATTTGCCATATCATCAGCTACATTATAATTATCAGTAAGTCTTGAAAGACCAACCTTAGAAATCTTATTTAAAGTCAATACGTTATACATATTCATTCACCTTTCATTTCATAATTTATATAACAGCTTTTAAAATAAGGTCGACTTAAAAGCCGACCTCTTTATTACATTAAACTGCAAATTACTTGTTTTCAGTTTCAAACTTCTTCATAAATTCAACAAGAGCCTTAACACCTTCAATAGGCATTGCATTGTAAATACTTGCTCTCATACCGCCTACTGTTCTGTGACCCTTAAGGTTTACAAAACCCTTTGCAGTTGCTTCTTTTATAAACTTAGCATTAAGTTCATCATCATCAGTAACAAATGGAACATTCATTAAACTTCTGTCCTTTGGTATAACTGTACCTCTGAACATCATTGAATTGTCAAGGAAGTCATAAAGAACTGCAGCTTTTTCTTCATTGTATTTCTGCATTTCCTTAACTCCGCCCATCTTCTTAAGCCACTTAAACACAAGACCTGCTACATATATAGCATAGCATGGCGGTGTGTTATAAAGTGAATCAGCGTCAGCATGAATTTTATAATCAAGCATAGTCGGACACTCAGCCTTAGCCTTACCGATTAAGTCCTCTCTCATTATTACTACTGTAACACCTGCAGGACCGATATTCTTCTGTGCTCCTGCAAAAGCAAGACCAAACTTAGTAATATCAATATCCTCTGACATAATCATACTTGAAAGGTCAGCAACGAGAGGTACATTGCCTGTGTCAGGCAATTCAGTATATCTTGTACCGTAAATTGTATTGTTATATGTAATATAGAAATAGTCAGCATCAGGATTAAATGTGGACTTATCTAAAGCAGGAATATAGTTAAATACCTTATCCTCAGAAGAAGCAACTACATTAACCTTGCCGAACTTCTTTGCCTCCTGCATAGCTTTCTTTGACCACTGACCTGTGTTTACTAAATCGCAGGAACCCTTAACCATAAGGTTTAAAGGAATCATAGCAAACTGAGTCGAGCCGCCGCCCTGTAAAAACATAACCTTGTAGTTTTCAGGTATGTGCATAAGCTCTCTTAAATCTGCCTCAGCCTCTTTGATTATATCATCAAACCACTTGGAACGATGGCTCATCTCCATTACAGACATACCCGAACCGTTAAAGTTAAGCATCTCCTTCTGAGCCTGTTCAAGCACCTCAAGAGGTAACATTGATGGACCTGCTGAGAAATTGTAAACTCTTTCCATTTCTTTCATCCTCCATTTTCAAATAAACGGTTACCCAAAAAATAACCTATGTTTAATTATAATACATAATATGCCATTATGTCAATAGGCATTTCCACTATTGACGGACAAATGTACTCCCACGGAATAACTTTTATAAAATAATTCTGCATTATATATCAAAACTCTTCATTTTTTTTAAATAAGCCGCTGTATAACTACATTATACAGCGGCTTAATATAAATTATTCCTTCATCATTACTTTTTTATAAAACACAAGAACAATAAGTAAAATTACTATTGAAATAGGCAGCACTGCCACAGATTGCATAAATCCTGCCATTACATACCCTATCATCGAAACTGCCGCAACAACTAAAACATAAGGTATTTGTGTTGTTACATGACTTAAATGATTACACTGAGCACCTGTAGACGCCATAATTGTAGTATCTGAAATAGGTGAACAATGGTCTCCGCAGACAGCTCCTGCAAGACAGGAAGAAATTGCAATTATAAGGATTTCACTGTCAACAGGCAAAATAGGAACAATAATAGGAAGCAAAACACCAAATGTTCCCCATGAAGTACCTGTAGAAAACGCCAATGCAAATGCCACTGCAAACAAAACAGCAGGTAAAAAATAATTTAGATTTTCAGCACTGCCTTTGAGTAAACCTGCCACAAACTGGTCTGCACCTAATAAATTTGTAACACCGCTTAAAGTCCATGCAAATGTAAGTATTAAAATAGCAGGAACCATAGCTTTAAATCCCTCGGGAAATGAATCCATTATTTCATTAAAACTTAGTATACCTCTAGTTATATATAAAACGAACGTAATTATTACAGCTGCTGCAGAACCTATTACAAGCCCTATTGATGCGTTTGAACCTGCAAAGGCACTTACAAAACTGTGATAATTTTCACTGTTTATATCAAAAAATCCACCTGAATATATCATACCAAGCACACAGAATATAATAAGCATTATTACAGGCATAACAAGGTCAATAACTCCGCCCTTTGATGATACCCTGGTATTTTCAATGCTTACAGTTTCTCTGCCGCCGAACAAATCTCCCTCTTCAGCCATTCTCTCATGTTCTCTCATTGAGCCTATATCTATACCCATAATAGAAACAGCAATAACCATTACAATTGTAAGTATAGCATATAAATTATACGGAACAGCTTTTATAAAAAGTTCCAGTCCGTTTGTTCCCTCTACAACACCTGTTACTGCCGCTGCCCATGAAGATATAGGAGCAATTATACAAATAGGTGCCGCTGTAGCATCTATTATATAAGCAAGCTTTGCACGTGAAATTTTATATTTATCAGTAATAGGACGCATAACACTTCCCACAGTAAGACAATTGAAGTAATCATCTACAAATATAAGTACACCCAATCCAAATGTAGCCAGAAGAGCAGTTTTTTTGCTTTTTATCTTTTTCTGTGCCCACTTACCGTAAGCCTCTGAACCTCCGGCCTTATTTATCATAACAACAAGTATGCCAAGCATAACAAGAAACATAAGAATACCTGCATTCCAGCTCTCAGAAATTTTAGGAATCATACCTGCGGTCATTTCCCCGTCAATCTCTGCCCCTTGGAAAATACCTACAAAAGCCTTTTCCACATCCAAATTAAAGTAGAAAAGAAATCCTGTTGCTATACCTACAAATAAAGAAGAGTAAACTTCCTTTGTCACAAGTGCCAAGACAATAGCCACAACAGGAGGCACAAGGGACCATACTGTATTTACAGCACTTCCTTCATTAAAAAAAGCAAAAGCCGCAAACACTCCGATAAGTATAATAACTGCACCAATATACAGTTTTAATTTAATTTTTTCATTACCCGTCATAATATTTTCCTTTCCTCTTTTTCTGCCAATCCACTGTATAAAAGATAACATATTTCGCCCCTGTTTTCAACAAAATATTTGCAAAAATCCAAAAAACTTATTTCCATTAAAATAAGTGCTGAGGTAACTTCCTCAGCACTTGTAAAATCAATTATAAACTATTTATTAAAACACATTCTCAAACACATTTGAGTAAATCATTCTGTTGCCTTCTGCATAACCTGTTATTCTCTCAGCCGCAGCTCTTACAGTTTCTTCCTTGCTTGAACCGTCATTGATTGCCACTGTTACGCCGCTTGCTCCGCTTGGTTTGCCGTTGCCTGAAGTTCCTGACCAGCCGAACACTTTATTCCACTTATATGCAGTATATCCGCTTAAATTGTAATTTATTTTATTCCCAAAGGCTATACAATTCTCCGCATAAATTTTTGCACCTGAATTGTTCTTGTCAAAGCCTGCTGCCAAGTGGTCAAATGTTATACAATTAGTCATATATCTCTCAGAATTTGACTGTGTATATGCACTGCCCAGTTTGAAGCCGTTAGGATTGCCCTGCCAGTTAGTTGAATTTGAAATTTGACTTGCTTTCAAAGAACCATTAACTGTAGGAATAGCTCCGAATATAGTATCAAGTTTGCTGTAATATGTACTTGCTGATGCAGTCCTTGAGCAAAGAGTACCTGCATTGTACTGACTTACAAAATTATTGTATGTTGCTTCGTCTGATAAAGCCTTGAATCTCATTATGATAGGTAAATTTTCATCAAGAGTTAAGCTGTTTATATAATCATTATATCCAAAGCAATTTGCCGCTGTACCGTTATTCCACGCTATACAGTTTGTATAATCATTTCTGTATGTCCAGCGTCCTCCTGCAGTCTGGAAAGATGCGTCCTGCTGATTAAGAGGATAATCAAAACTATCCCAGCCATCATCTGAATTTTCCCAGGAATAGCACTCTGTAAAAGTATTCTTGTTAGCGTCCATTACAGATGAATCTGTTGTAAGTTCAGGACCTGCACTCAGCTTAATTGCAAAACCATCTGCATTGCCGCCCAATGTAAACACATCGCAGTTCCTGTAACTGTATATACCCTTCATTACATTTCCGCAGGCACCCTTTGTAATCTGTACGCCGCTGTCATTATTATATCTTAATATACAATTTTCTATTAAGTTGCCTGTTGTTCCAACTTCTTTCATCAAGATACCATTATCATGTGCTTTCTCTATTACAAGGTTTTTAACAACGTTATTGGCACTTAATATTCTTACTCCAGCATCTCCGTCACTTGACTTACCGTTTATCACATCATTTTTGCCTGTCATATTTTCAAAGTTCAGGACCGGAAGCACACCGTTTTCATCAGGCACACCTATAATAGACTGCTCTCCCAAAGAAAGCTTAACCTGGTCATTCATTTCAATATCATTCATTACATAAGCCTTCGCCCCTGCATTTGCAAGTGCTGATGCAAGTTCACTATAGTTTCTTACTTCCACACCATCAGAAGTATCTATAATCTCTACAGTTGTTGTCTCACTTGTCGGCTCATATACATTATTAAGTATCCAGTTTGCATCTAATACATTAATAACACCATCATTATTGCCGTTTGCCGCTGATAAGGCAGTATCATCATTAATATTATCCTTACCCATAACATATTTTAAAAGCATAGCTGCGTCAGCTGCATCAACCTTGCCGTCACCATTTATATCACCTTTAAGGTTATTTGTATTCTTGTACTCGACAGCTATTGATTTGATACTGATTCCGCCGCCCTTTGGTGTTATACTGATTTCTTCACCGTATCCTGTGTACTCTACTTTTCCTGTACCGTCTCCTGACATTGGTGCAGTAATATCTGTACCAATCTGAGTGCCGTTTCTGTCACTTACAACAGCATAACGGTCTGTTGTTGTACTGTTACTTTTTGCTGTCACAGTAATAGTACAAGGACCTGCTGCCTTAAAAGAAATTACATTTGCAGCACCCTGTGTTTTCATATACGCAGAATCAAAACTTATATATTTTGCTGCTGTAGCCTTTATATTTAAATTTTTCCACTCAAAATCTGCTGTTATATTACTTGTAGTTGCACCATGTGATGACATAGTCCAAACAGTATTTTTTAGCACAACACCTGTCTCCGCATAAGCATTTACACTCACAATACTTATACACATAATAAGTGCTGTTATAAAAGACAATACCCTTTTAATGTTATTCATATAATATGAACCTCCTTTTATTTTGCAATTTTTTATACTAATATCTTATTATATTTTCCTTAAATTGTAAAGGGATTGTTAATAATTTTGTCAATTTTTCAATAAGTTTATCATTTATATTACACATTTAATAAAATTATTGAATTAATTTCGGGAATATATTATACTAAAGGAGAGTTTACAAAGGTGGAGAATACAATGAAAAAAATACTTATTTTAATTATGGCTCTTATTTTTACAGGCTGCAGCTTTTCTAACGATTATGTTATTAAAATAGGCAATGATAAAATAAGCCGCGGAGAATATCTTGTTTACCTTATGGAACAGAAAAAAAGTTTTGAACAGCAAGGCGGAACCGATATTTGGGAGGCAGATTTTGATGGCGTAAGTGCCGAAGAAGTTGCAAAACAAAATGCAGTAAATACTATTGTAATGGTTAAAACTGCTGTCAAACAGACAAAAGAACTTGGTATTACTTTGACTGAAGATGATAAAAAAGGAATTGAAGCTCAGACAACAGAACTGCTGAATGATTTTAAACCCGAAGACCTTAAGAATCTTGATTTGAATAAAGAAAAAATATATCATATTATGGAAGAAGTTGCACTTCAACAAAAGGTTTATTCCTATGTTACTGACAGCTATACTGTAAATGAAGCAGAATTTAAAGAATATCTTAACCGGTACTATAATGAGCATAAAGCTGATTTCAGCAAGTATATGATAAAAGAAATATTTTTACAGCCTGATACTACTGGCAGTAAAAATAAGGAAGCTGCTGAGACAGCATACAGCAAAATATCGAATAATGTCTCATTTGATACAATCCTTAAAGAGCTTTCACCAGAAAGCAGCACTGACGCAATTGAACTTGAACCAAGTCTTTATACAGAAAATACATTACAGCAAATTTACTCTCATAAAAAAGGAGATAGTTTTCTTGTAAATGATACAGATGGCTACCATATTTTCTATATTGATGACATAATTAACAGCTCAATTGAAAGTATAGAACCTGAAATAAGAGAACAATATATAAGCAGTAAAAAACAAGCTATATATCAAGCACAGAATGACAATTGGCAGGGCGACATTACTGTTGAAAAAAATGATAATGTTTGGAACAATATTTCAATAGTTAAAGAATAACATTATACTAAAAACAGGTTAGTCACAAATAATGACTAACCTGTTTTTTAATTTCTATTTTCCAAAAAATTTACTTTTAATAACCACAAGCATAAATAATGGCAGCTGCATCATTCTTACAAATCTTGACGGCTGTGTAATAAGCCTGTAAAACCACTCAAGCCCGTGATTAATAAAAAACTTGGGAGCCCTTTTTACATTGCCGCTCATTACATCAAAACTTCCTCCAACTCCTACTGCGGTCTTTATATTTAAATCCTTTATATGAGTATATATCCACTTTTCCTGCTTAGGATAACCTATTCCTACAAGAAGCAAATCCGGCTTAAGTTCATTGATTTCAGCTATAATTTCCTTTTCTCTTTTATCATCAAAGTAGCCATTTGCAGTGCCCACAACTTTAAGTCCCTTATGCTTTGCTTCCATAGCTTCCTTTGCTCTGTCAGCTATTCCGGGAGCTCCGCCAAAAAAGTATACAGTCTTTCCCATATCCTTCATTTTATCAAATACGTCCTGAACAAGGTCATATCCTGCTACTCTGTGTTTAATAGGCGATGATGTAAACTTAGAACCGTATACAATTCCAATACCGTCAGGTACATTCATTGTACTGGCATTTAATATTTCCATAAATTCCTCATTTTTTCTTGCTTCCATTACCATTTCAGGATTTGGAGTAAATATCATAGATTTTCCATTGTTATTTAAATAGGAAACAGCCTTTTCAACAGCCTCTTCAGGTGTTATATCAGCAAAAGGCACTCCTAATATTCTACATATACTCATAATCTACCTCATAAATATATTTAATCTATTGTATTAAACACTTTTTTTCAAAAACTAGCCTGTCAGCTTAAACTAATTACTGAATGGTATAGCTTCCCTTAACAAGGAACCATGCAGATTCTGTTACCTTATACCCTCTTCCATCAGCTCTTGGTACAATTGTAAGATGGTTAAGTGACGCTTTATGTCCATTATATAATGTCTGTCCTGTTGTAGCGTCAGTAATACCCTCACTTCCGCTTATTACAACATTAGCTTTTCCTGCTCTTAAAATAATTTCAGTACCCTCGCCGCCTATTATAGTCTTGCCTACTGCAACATTTACAGGAGTAAATGAAGCTGCTGCAGCTGTACTTCCTGATGCTGAGCCTGAACCTATTTTTGCAAGTACCTGTTCAATTTTATCATCAACATAGCTTTTAGAAACTAATGGGTCAGCTTCTGAACCTGCGTCAGCTGCATAAACGCTTCCCATAACCATTACTACGCTTGCAAATACACTTAATAAACCAACTAAAAACCTTTTCATTTTCTTTTTCTCTCCTTTTCACTTCTGATAATTTCAAGCTGCTGAGAAAGCAGTATATCGTTTTCATCAGCCTTACCTGTCATAATATCAGCCTTACTCCTTAATACTTCTCTGTATCTATCCATATTTTCAAATATATCCAATGTCAATGAGGCTATCTTATCACTGTCCAGCTTTTCTTTTCTTACATCTCCACCCTCAGGCATATCAAGTTCCTTAAGATAATATTCTATCTTAGGGTCATAAATAATACCTACCATTGGTATATTTTTAACTGCTGCAAAAATAAGCGTATGTAGTCTCATACTTACCATAGCATCTACTCTTCCTACAATACCCAGTATTTCAGCAGGAGTATATTTTTTCATCAGAATATATGACTTGTTCTTCATCATAGAAGCAACTCTCTTAGATATAGCAATATCACTTGGAAACTGCATAGGAATAAAAATAATTTCCTTGCCTGTATCAGCAATACTGTCACAAGCCTTTGCAATTTTTGTCACATAATCATCGCCATATTTAGCCTTAGACCACGCTCTTACGGATACACCTATTCTTGGTTTGCCTCTGTCTTCAAATCCTTCAGCCAAAAGCAGTCCTTCAGCTTCATCGTCCCCGATACTTTTAAGTTTAAAAGCGGCGTCAGCTGTAACTGTCACATTTGGATTGCTTACTCCAATATTTCTTAAATCTGCCTCTGACAGCTTTTCTCTTAAAGTTATTACATCCACCGTATTTATAACTGAGCGAACAAGTCTTTGATTAAACTTTCCGGTAACAGGTCCTATGCCGTTTGCATAAAGCATAACTCTTTTCCTAAAAAGTTTTGCAAGCTTTATAATGCTTAAGTAGTAGAGGAGCGAGCGAGTGCTTGTTCCATTTTGTAAAAGTGTACCGCCTCCGCTTAAAATAATGTCACTGTTTTTAATAGCAGACAATACCTGAAACACATTAAAGCGCTGTACAGACTTTATATTATATTCAGTTTTTGTAAATTCAGGATTATGACTAAGGGCGGTAATATCAACATCTTCTGCAAGACCTCTTATATTTGTAGTCATTGCTTTAAGTATTGCCTCATCACCACAGTTACCAAAGCCATGATAGCCTGCTATTAACAGATTAATCATAACACTACCTCCTTAACCGAATTTTATCTTAGTTAAAATACGGTTAAATAGCCTAAAATCACTTATACACATACTTTTAGTTCTTATTTTCAGTTATTGCTCTGTTTTTTTGTACTCATAGTACCATATATTCATAACTACTGCCACAAACATCCAGAAAAGACTGGTCATCATTGGAACCTCAAAAACATTTTCAACAAAGTTATGTGCAATAACTCCGCAAAGTCCTGCCATAATGCCCGCTGACAGTTCCTTTGACAGCTTTGTAGACGCAATTTTCATTGTTCTGAAACCATTTATAATAACTGAGTACATAAGAGCTGCAAAAGCAGAAAATCCTACAATGCCTGATTCTACTGCTGTTTTCAGCCAGTAATTATCCATATAAAATGTTTTTACTACATCTGTATCCACAACAGTCTGAAGCTCATGATTCATAGCAACAGCACCGCCGAAGTGTCCCAAACCTATACCAAACACAGGTTGATTTGCAAAAATCTTCAATCCTGTTATCCATCTTACCAAACGGCCGCCCCTTAAAGAAGATTCAATATATTCAGGACTTAACATATAGCTTATTCTGTTCCCTACACTTGGTACAGCCACAATCACAAGGACAGCACCTATAATACATGGTATAATAAGTCTTTTATCTTTAAGCAGCACATATATACCTATTGCCAAAGCAAATCCAATCCAAGCACCCCTTGATGATGTAAACACAAGGCTTGCTATCATACACAAGGCTGCAAAAATAAATATTGCCTTTCCTTTTTTATTTTCATTTACAACTGCAAGAGAAATTGCCATAGGGGCTGCAAGTGTCAAAAGTGAGCCGAAAACATTAGGACTTGTAAAAATAGAATATACCCTTGTTCTCACTCCTGCCTCATTCTGGTCAACCCAGCCTGCCGGCATTTCTACACCTATTATATACTGGTAAATACCATGAAGAGCAAGAAGTCCTACAACAATTACAAAGAAAGCAGTAACTGTTTTTGCATTTTTTTCTCCCCTTAATATCTGTATTACTACAAAATACCACAGCATATATTGAACAATTGCTCGAAATCCTTCAAGTGCAATACTGAAATCAGGAGAATTAATAATAAGACATATTATCATAGCACCTATGAATATAAATAAAGGCATATCCATAGGCGAAGTCTTAAATCCATCATCATTACGGCTTGCAATCCATTTAAAAATCCACAGCATAACAAGACATATAAGCAAAAGCTCGTCCCACACGCTGCCAAGTATTCCGCCAAAAGCACGAAGAATAACATCTATCACACCAAAAGCCGCCAATATAAATACGGCAAATTCATATTTACAAAGTATAATAGACACACCCAAAACAACAGCTATAACAGCAAGTGCCGCTGCAGGTCCCAATGTGCCGCAGCCTAAGCCAAGAAGCAAGCCTGTCAATATTATTAAAATAACCTTCTTGTTATCCAAAAAACCACCAACTATCTTATTAAATCAAAAAATTTCTTAATAACCTTAATAACCAAACTGCTTTTAAGTGCCTCACTGTTACAGGCAAGTATTACAAGCAAAAGACCAAATATAAATATTCCCCAGCACATTGCCATATTCCCAGAAGAAACCCCTCCCAATATAATAAGGGAAATAATACTTCCTATAGGAATACTCATAAACAAAATTCCAAACCCATACAACTTTAAATCTGCTGATGATTTTACTACCTTAACCGTATTCTCTGCAGCCTTACTGCCGCTAAGCCACTTTTTGACTTCATTATGAATTATTCCAAAGAGTTTGTCAAAAAATGCTGCTATAGACATTACAATTTTATATATTATACTGTAACGGTAATAAGGTCTTTTATTTGCATATCTGTGAAGCACATTGTATGTTTTGCTGTCTTTAAAGCATATTACAATATTTGCTGTTGCATTTTTCAGTCTGCTGTTCCTGTAAGCCACTGTAAAAGCACAGAAAATACCTACTATGACTGAAATTACAAAGCTTTCCTTAAAAGCGATAACTATGCTTTTCATCAGTTCATCTCCTTTAACTGATTACTCATCTTTAAATTCAATGCCCCTTATCTTGGCATTAGCTTCAACAGTCTGAGTTTTCACAATATAGCTGTAACCAACTCTTGCCTCCTGACCACCGACTTTAAGTGTAATATTAGATGGGTCAACCTTCTCTTTGATTACAACAGTTACATCTTTCCAAAGAGGATGCTCACTGTACACAGCTTTACCTTCTGTATTAACGCCTACGTACGCAGCAGGTTCAACCTTAATATCAACAATTTCTGCATCAGTATATTTGCCGCCAGCTGCAATATGATCACCTATGTGAAGGGATTCTGCCACTTCTGGCACCTGTAAACTTGCAAAAGCTGTCACATAGCAGTATTGGTCACCGCTTGCAGGATTCAAACCGTTTGCATTAAGTTTTGAAGATGTAAAGCGAATAGCAACGGCAGCAACAATTGCCGCAATTATAACCACTACAACCAAGTCTACTATATTTAATTTACCAAATAATTTACCTTTTTCATCAATGAGCTTCATTTACCTGCACTCCTTTATAATTTTTTTGTATATATTTATATGGGTATTAGCCATAGATTCAACAGAGAAATTATCTAAAGCCCTGCTGTAAAACTCATTACCCAATTTTGTTCTCAGTTCATCATTATTGCAAAGCTCTTCAAGCCTGTCGGCAAAGGTCTCATAATCACCGGAAGGCACCAAAAATCCACTTTTACCATCCTCAATCATTTCAGGAATTCCTCCTACAGCTGTTGCAACGGTTGCCTTTTTCATTCTTGCACCTTCAAGCAGTGCATAAGGAAAACTTTCAGAATATGAACTTAATGTATTTACATCAATGTATTTATAAAAACTATTCATTACAATAGAATTCATAATTTGCCCAGCCATGTGAACCCTGTTTTTAAGACCATGTTCTTTAACGTAGCTTTCACAATAATCCCACATATCCCCGTCACCAAGGACAATGAAATCAATATTTTCACATCTTTTTGAAAGTACATCAGCAGCCTTAAGGAACACATCAACACCTTTAACTGCATAAAGCCTTGCCGCAATACCTACATACCTTTTATCAGGATTGTACTTTATATGCAGCCTGTCATAAAAAGCTTCCTTTTCTACTACCTCAAGTTCAGGCTTAAAGTCAATACCATTGTATATAACCTCAATTCTGTCCTTTTTAAACCCTCTTTCAACAAGCATATTCCTAAATGCATCAGTAACGCAAAGTATATGGTCAAACCGTCTTAACGCAAAAGAGTTAATTGGTGTATAGAACATCTGCTTTCTTACATTATCTTTAAAATCAAGCTTATAATCACTGTGCAGAGTAGTTATCATCGGCACTTTTACCTTGTGCATTATAAACAGTGATATATAATTGGCTCTTGCACCGTGACAATGTACCATATCACAGCCGGAACTATTTATATAATCGCATATTTTCCTGTTTACGGAAAGGTCATATCTTCGTGTCTGAGGAATAATAGTTACCGGTATACCCAGTTCTCTTGCCTCCTCTGTAAATATACCCTCCATAATGCAAAGCAGCTCTACATCTATATTTAATTTTCTTAAATTTTCAAGTAGAGTAAGCACATGAGTTTTTGCTCCCCCTGTATCTCCTCCGCTTATGAAGTGTAATATTTTCATACAATCACCGTTAAATCATATTATCAAAAACCTGTGCCAGTCTTTCTGTCAGTTTCTTTCTTTCAAAACCTTCTATAATCTTTCTGTCAGGCTCAAAGTCAAGGGTACCGCTGCACCACTTGTCATAGTACTCTTTAATATTTTTCTTTATTTCATCAACATTGTCTGTATTTGCCACAATACCAATCTTACTTTCCTCTACAAGATCAGCGGCACAGCCTTCAGGCAATATGGCAAGCACAGGCCTGTTTGTGTTCATATATTCAAAGACCTTACCTGTATAAAAGGCATTGGCACCTCTTCCGCTGCCCTCAATTAACACAAGCACATCAGCTGCCATTTGATGTTCAATACAAACATTATGAGGCACATATCCAACAATCTCAAAGCTTTCACTAAGCCCGAAACTGTCAATCTGTGACTGCAGCTTATCTTTGTGATAATTTCCTATCAGCTTAACAAGTATTTTACTGCCGTCTATTTTACCCTCTTCTTTAAGCTCCTGCAAAGCTTTGAAAAAGTTATCGGGTTTTCTTCTTCCATACAAAGCACCGGTATATACCATTGTCATTCTATCATTTTCAGGCTTATTGCTGCTGTCAAAATCTGCAAAGTCTTCTACATCATATCCATTAGGAATAAATACGAAATTATCCCCTGACAAATTATTATTTTTAATAAAATTCTCCCTCATTACAGGTGTATTAGTAATAAGCATATCAGCTGTTGTAACTACCTTATGCTCCATACTCTTTTCAATCTTAGTTCTTATAGGATTATAAGGGTTATCAAGAGTATACGGATTATTTGTCCATTCATCTCTGAAATCAGCAGCCCATTTTATATCAGGCAGCTTTTTCTTGATATATAAACCAAGCAAATGGTCACTATATGGTGCAGATGTAGTGTAAATAATATCTATGCCCTCACTTTTTATTATATCCAAAGCCTTTTTTCTTGTATTTTTGTACCAGAAATAAGCTGTATCAGGAATAATAAATTTGCCTGCAATTTTTCCCGGTATTTTCATAATTCCCTGCAATTCAGGCAATTCATAAGGTCTTGTTCTGTATATCTTCACTCCCTCAGGAACATCTTTTAACAATGTTTCATCCTTTAGAGGCATATTGCCTGTTTCTCTTGTCAGCACTACAGGCTCATATCCAAAAGCCCTTAAATGCTTAACAAACTTAACACTTCTCTGTACTCCTGAGCCGCCCATAGGCGGGAACTGATTTGCTATTATCAATACTTTTTTCATTTTAAATACCTGCCGTCAGTTTAACATATTTAATAAGCCCAAATATTTCAGACCCTCAACTTAATATCAATTCAATTAAATTCATCCATTGATTCGTTTAGTCAATAAACCCGCTTATATATTTCTTGTAAGACTGCCGGCTTTCCGGCAGCCTTTCATAAACAATTATTTTTCTTCCTTACCTTCACCTAAGAGTATATACTCAATGCCTGCCTTAGTAACTTCTTCTCTGTTCCAGAAATTTCTGGTATCAAGTATAACCTTATTAGCCATCTTTTCAGCCATTTTTGAGAAATCAACAGACTTAAACTGGTCATGATTTACACCAAGCACCACAATATCTGTACCTTCACATGCGTCATATATATCATAGTTATTTTCAACCTTTTCAGCCGCATGAGGGTCACAAACCCTAATATTAACACCATTATCCTTTAACATATCCATAAGATGCATAATAGGAGACTCTCTTACATCATCAATATTAGGTTTATATGTAACACCAAATAAAGTAACAGTCTTATCTTTTAAGCCACCGAGAATGCCTCCAATCTTATTCATTACAAACTCAGGCATAGAGTCATTATTAAGTCTTGCCTGATGAATAAGTTTAGCGTTTCTGCTCTTTTCAACAAGGAACCACGGATCAAGAGCTATACAGTGTCCGCCGACGCCAGGTCCTGGCTGCAAAATATTTACTCTTGGGTGCTGATTTGCCATTCTTATTACATCCCAGCAGTTTACTCCAAGTTCTTCACTCATCTTCGCAAGTTCATTTGCAAGAGCAATGTTTACATCTCTGAATGTATTTTCCATTAACTTACACATTTCAGCAGTAGTAGAAGTTGTGATAAATATTTCGCCCTCAACAAAACTTTCATATATCTTCTTAACTTCAAGACTTGACTTTTCATTTATACCGCCGACTATACGGCTGTTAGTCCTCAATTCTTCAATCACTTTACCCGGAAGAATTCTCTCTGGAGAATGTGCTACCAAAAGGTCCTCGCCAAGCTCAAGACCTGTTTCTTTAAGAATAGGAAGCATAAGGTCCTGTACAGTTCTTGGAGGTGATGTAGACTCAAGCACAACAATTGCACCTTTTCTCACACAAGGCACAATGGCTCTTGTAGCTGACTCAACAAATCTCATATCTGCAGTCTTGTCCTCATTAATAGGGGTAGGCACAGCAATAATATAAACATCACAGCCAACAGGACATTCAGTTGTACCGGTCAGATTTCCCTCACTTACTACCTGCTTTACAAGTTCGCCCAAACCAGGCTCTTCAATTATGATTTCACCCTTATTAAGGGCGTCAACAGCTTTCTGGTTAAGGTCATATCCGATAACCTTATGTCCCTTGGAAGCAAACATAGCAGCAGTAGGCAAACCAACATAGCCTATACCAATTACACAAATGCTCTTTTTCATTAGTTATATCTTCCTTTCTTACCTTACAATAAGGCAGTAAATTTATTACTTATTTAATTTATTTCTAATTAAAGTAAGCTCCTCTTTTACCTCACCGGTAAGTATAAGCATTACTCCATATACTATAATACCACAAATTATGAATATTGCCAAACATATTTTACTATCAGGCAATATTGTTTTCAATATTTCTATGGCAGCCCCCATCATAAGAGCAGAACCCAATATTTTTGCAAATCTCTTAGGTGATATTCTCCATTTAAGGTAATTCTTTGTACCATATCTTGCAAGTATAAAATAAACAAAGAATCCTATAAACGTAGTAACAGAAGCTATAAAATAACTTCCTGTAAGTTTTACAAGCACAAGGTTAAGTACAACATTTACACAGCCGCCTATAAGACTTCTTTTAAATATTGCATTTGTGTTTGCATTTAGTTCCCAGTGCTTTATAGAATATTCTGTCAGCCCAAGGAACATCATACCCAATGCAACCCAAAACATTACAGTATGACCCTCTACATACTTGCTTTCAAAAAGTGCATAAGCCGCTGAATCGCTTACAGCCAATACTCCCACAACTGCAGGAATTGCAACAAGCATATACATTCTCACAGCCTCATTTAAAAGCTTTTGCACATCATCTTTCTTGCCCTCAGACCATGCTCTTAATATTGTTGGATAGCAGCCTCTCATAACAGATGCATTTAACAAAGTAAAAGCAGTTGCAATTAAAGAATAATTAGTCTGATAAATACCTGCTGCACTTGCACCTAAAGCAATTGTTATAATATAAATATCAGATTTATTAAGCACAGATGTTGCAAGCTGATTTCCCATCAAAGGCATTCCATATATTCTAAGCTCATCAAGTATTTCCTTATTGACATTTCCCTTAATATAGCTGAATATTTTAAGTCTTTTCATACCTATAACAGAAACTATACCATCAGTTATAAAATAACTCAGGAAAATCCATTCAATCTTACTTGTCCACAGTTTACAGAAAATCACCATAAACAAAAGTTTACCGCACACAGTAATCATAGATAAAAGCAAATTAAGTTTTGCCTCTCTTACTGCTGCAAGCATTGAAATCATTAACTGAGCCGTATTATAAGTAACAAACCATAAAAGACCAAATATAAATACTTTGTATGTATAAACAGATGTAAACCTTTTCACTCTGTCTATGCCTTCTATTCCAAGCTTCTGAACAACACCCTCAAGACCGCCGAATCCAAATCTTACCATTAAAACAGAAGCAACTGCAATAATAACAACCAGTATATTTACTCTAAACCATGCAAAGAACACAGTCGAATAAAACTCCTTGTGTCTGCCTGCTATATCATACTTATTAATATAACGCAGAACAGACTGCACGAGCCATTGTATAGCAACCATTGCAATTGTAGTTATAGCTATATTTACAGTTGAATAATAGCCCATTTGATCAGTCGCAAAAAGATAAGTCATAACAGACATTGTCACTATACCTACAATGCCCTCTATCCCCTTTGCAATCATGTATATAATTGTATCCTTGGCCATTACGCCTCTTGAGTTATTTGACATATTCTTCACCCGTTATCTTTTAAAGGCAAAAGCAGCTCTCCGCTGTTTTATACCTTACTAATTCACACTGCAAAACTCATAATAGAGTTCTTCGCCATTGCCCTTAAATCTTATAAATTCCTGATTTGCAGCTTTCACTCCTGCAAGGTTTATATATCTTATGCCGTCTTTAATCTCTACATAATTGCTTTCTCCTACAGAAGATAAAACAACAATATTTTTATCACTTTTTCTTGATGCTGTCTTTAAAATGTCGTGCAGAGCATCTCTTTCTCTCTTGTCAGTGATACCTGACCAAGTATAAGCATTCATCATAATTATTATGTTTTTCTTGCTTAGTCTGTTGACATAGTCCTGCAAATATCTCCACTGGTCACCGCTTGCAGCTTTAAGGCTGCCGTTTGATACTCCCAGAGTTACAAAGGAAAAATCTTCATTTTCACTTGTTTTATAAGTATTCTGATTTATAACAGAAGCAACATTTGTAGTATTATTTATACCTGTTTCGCCTACAAATGCCATGGTTCTTGCTCCCTCTGACATTTTAGCCAAAAGACTGTTTCCCGGTGCAGCACCAATACCCTTTGTATTTCCAAAAGCTGTCACAACAGTATAGTCACCGGTAAGAGTACTTAAATCAGCCTCCATATAATCATTCATACCGGTAGAAGCTGCACCTCCGCCGCTGCCTGATGCGGCCTTAGCACTTAAATAATCCACATAAACACTGCCTTGTGTGTTTTCATTTGTAGTATTTAAAGAAGAAACATATATCTTATTAAGATATACCGGATCCTTTACATCATCAGGCAGTTTTACACTTGCCTGTTTCCACTCAGTCCCCTTCAGTCTCTCTGCAATAACTACATCAGCTGACTGTCCTGTGCCGTAATTTATTACTGCTTTAAGCATATTATCACTTCCATCGCCCTTGTACCATATATTAAACTCAGATACTCCTGATGGGAATAATATATTATTTTTCTCAAGACTTGCATATACAGACTGAGTTGTTGTCTGATTAGGAAGGAACTTATAGTCAATTCTTACTGACGAAGTGCCGTCATAGCTTACATCACTGTCAGTTTCTGCACTTCCCTCAATACCTGTATCTGCAGGATAATAATACATCACCAAGTCTCTCGGAGCTTCAAAACTATTTACAGCAACATATTTCTTGCCTACAGAAATTGTCATTTTAGAGGAAACATCGTATGCTTTTCCTGTTACAACACAGGTGCCGTCACTATCAGCTACAAAATACCCGTTTTCAATGTGTCCTACAGAAGAATCACTTACAGACCATTCTACATCTTTGCTTTCAATATCCATTGCATAGCCGTCTTTGTTAATAACTTTTGCAGTAAGCATTGTCTTTTCTCCTGCACCAAGGGAATAACTTTCAGCCCCTATTCTTATAGCGGCAGCACCCTTTAATACAGTAACTTCAATTGTTCCTGATATATCACCGTAATTTACAGTAATTGTACCTGTCCCAGTCTCAGATGGAGTAAAGGCATTGTCATTCCATGTACCCTTAAGGCTTGAACTGAATGTTAGCTTTCCTAAATCAACACTCATTTCTGAAAGCTGACCGTCATATACATTAACGTAAATCTTACTTTCAAAGTTTTTGAACATAATGTTTTCATCAGTATCTGCAACATAAGGCTCAACTCTTGCAGGTACACCTGCTTCTCCATTTACCTTTATACCAACGCCATTTGCAACAGCTCTTTGCGAACCTTCACTCGGTACATTTACAACAGAGGGCTGACTTGCACCCTTTAACTGAACAGCCATAGTTGTTGAGCCGCCGCCGTCTAAATGTATAGCGTCATAAGCTCCGTATTCCTTCATTATAGCCGCAGCTTCCTGATGAGTAGCTCCCTTGCCATTTTTTCTTCCGTCAATACACACAATGAAAATTTTTGATTTTTCCTTGTTAACGCCCAGCATAGTTCTGGGATTGTAAGCATTTTCACCTATTATAAGTCCGTTATTTACAACCTCACCGTTTCTCAGAAGCTCACCGCCTCCGCTTATTCCCACGGCTACATCACTTATCTGCTTACTTTCTCTGAATACAAACTTTTCACTTTCAGAAAAACTCACATTCATACCGACAGAAAACTTACTTATCTGCTGCTCTCTTGTAGCATTGCTCATTACAATAATATATCCGTTTTCCGGTACATCAACAGTTTCTCCCGGTGATGAGATATATGTAATCTGTCCGTTAGTTACAACTATCTTTGTAAGATTTTTAAAATATGCGTCCAACGTCTTTGTAGATGTAATAGCACGTCTGTCAAAATACACAGGCTTTGCAAAGTCTGTTACCTTGTTTTTAGCTCCCATTTCCATACTTACAGAACTTGGACCATAAAACCCCATTGTTGATTTTACATAGTCAATAAATGGAGTTCCGTAATTATCTATAAAAAACCCTGCATACTTATTTTCACTGCCATTGTAATAATTCTGAGCCGCTACCATATCGCCATCATCTGCAACCTGACCCATACTTGATTTAAGCGTACCTGAGCCAAAGAAGTCACCGTTTACTGCAGCCACAACTCCGTTATCTTTAGCAAGCTTTTCAACTGTAGCCTTTGCTCCGTAATTATCAACACTTTCTATAACCTCAAAGGCTAAATCATTTTCATTTGCGTCCATTGTCAACACATAGACATCAAGCCAGCCTGATTTATACATTCTTGTGCTTTTTTCATATGTAAGCCCCTGTGCTATAGTCTGTATGTCTTTTTTCTCATACAAAACTGTAGTATCAGCAGCATACACAAATGTAAATCCTGCAGAACTCAACATTATTGAACAACTCAACGCCGCTCCCATTATCCTTTTCATAAATTTTTTATTCATTATACAATCTCCATTTCAAGCATTTCAATTATTCATAAAAACTCACTGTGATTATATCACAATTCATTACTTAATACAATATTTACTTATTTACAGTTAAGTTACATTTTAATAATATATACAAAAAACTGCCATATAAGTCTCAGCAAATACGGCAGTTAAAATATTTTTAAATATAACTAAATTTATCCACATCAAACACGCCCTTATCCCCAAGCTTAAAATGAGGGATAACAAGCAAGGAAATAAAACCAAGTATCATAAGAGTTTCATTGCTTCCGCTTGAAGAGAGTGACTTAGCCATTTCAACTATTTTTTTATGCTCAGTTACAACTTTTTCAATAGTATTCTTTGACATAATACCACCTACAGCAAGTTCCATTTTAGCAATCACTTCTTTATTTCTTACAACAGTTATACCTCCCTGTTTTCCAAGAGAATTGACAGCGGCAGCCATGTTCTCACAGTCACTGCCTATAACGCTTATATTGTGTGAATCGTGTCCAATTGTCTGTGCAATAGCACCGTTTTCAATATCAAGACCCTTCACATAACACTTACCTATGTTTCCTGTTCTGTGATGTCTTTCAATATTAGCACAAAGAGAAAGACCATCATCACTTTCACAGTATATACCGTCTGTTATAAGACTTCCTTCATTAAGAGAAATTACAACATTTTTACTGTCAAAAGGAAGATACAAATTTTCTGATTTTATTTCATCAATGTTTACAGTGTTTTCAACTACAGAGGTATCAGCACTCTTCACCTCAAAAAGAGCCCTTCCGTTTTCTGCCACAAGTACACCTTTTTTAAACACCATAGCAATATCTGTAGCATTAATATCTCTTGTAACCACAATGTCAGCTTCAAACCCGCTTGCTATGGCTCCCTTTCTGCCCAGATCATAGCTTACACAGGAATTATAACATGCCATAGTATAAGCATCAATTGGATTACAGCCAAGGTTTATTGCCTTATCTATACAATGTGATATTGTTCCCTCACTAATAATTTCAGCAGGGTGCTTATCATCAGTACAAAAAGCAAAATGTCTTAAGTTGTAAGGCGTAACAGCCTTTATAAGCTCTTCTAAATTTTTTGCCCCGGTTCCCTCTCTGACAAATATGTCAAAGCCACAGCTTATTTTTTCAATTGCCTCTTTATAAGAACTGCATTCATGGTCATTTCTTATTCCCCCGCAGGCATAAGCATTAATTCCCAAACCATTTATCATAGGGGCATGACCATCAATATATTTTGATAATTTAAGCTTTTTAATAACATCAGGTACACACCCTGCAACCCCTGGGTAATTCATCATTTCTCCAAGTCCAAGAAATTTATATTTTTTTAACAATTCACAGGTTTTATCTCCGTCTATAACACAGCCTGAATTATCAAAAGGTGTTGCCGGTACACAGGAAGGCAGCATATAATGTATTTCAAGAGGAGAATTTTCACTGTCCTTAATCATAAAAGCAAGCCCGTCTTCACCCTTGACATTAGCTATTTCATGAGGGTCCGCAATTATTGTTGTTACACCTTTAGGCATAACAGCCTTTGCATATTGAGACGGCGTAACCATAGCTGATTCAATATGAACATGGCTGTCTACAAATCCGGGTGCAATATACGCACCTTTAACATCAATTTCCTTTATACCATCATACTCACCTATGCCAAGTATAACTCCATCTTTAACCGCAACATTTCCCTCAGTAATTCTGTGATTTAACACATCAATTATTTTTCCGTTTTTAAGTACAATATCTGCCTTTATTTTTCCCTGAGCAGCATTAATAATATTTTCAAGCATATCTTCACCTCATACTTTTCAAAAACTGTATTTCTAAAATAATCTGAAAAAATAATAACCTCAATTTACAATCACTTTAGACACCGGTAAGCCTGTCAGCCCATTAGCATCACTAATAATCCTATTCTATAACATCGTTTTCACTGTTTATATCAGAGCCTAAAACATACATAAAATATAATGACTTAGCTGCCTTTTCCCTTGTCACAGCACCTTTAGGGTCAAGGGTACAGCCATTCTCCATTTTTCCCCTCTCCGCATCCTCACTTCTTATTAATCCCAGCTCATAAGCTTCCTCCATTGTCTCCTTATATTCAGGAGAAATTTCAGACTTATCGGTGATTTTGCCATATCCTACAAGAGGATAATACTGTGCCTCTTCACCAACAAGATTAGGGTCATAATTAGGATCATCAGGAGAAATATTGGTACCGTTATAATCTGTCATATATTTAGGTTTTTCTTTAAACTTAGCTTTATATGCGTCTAAATTAATCTGAGCCATAACTTCTCTTGTAAGAATGCCGTCCTCATACTTGCTGCTGTCTATACAATCACTTCCATAGAGTTTTTCCATAGAATCTGCATATTCATATACTGTCATTTCAGCTTTTGGATTAAAATTACCCTTATCGTCTTTAGTCATTATTCCAAGCTGCACCATTTTTTCAATCTGATTTCTGTAGTATGCATTTTCACCGGTAATAACATCTTTACAAACTTCAGGATATACCTTTTCCCAGTCACCTGACTTTACATCATCTGTCATTGCATTTACCATAGGCTCCAGTTCGCTGTAATTCCCAGAAAGTCTTATTATCTCTTCTGCAACTATTTTTGCATATTGCTTTGCAAGAGCCTCTTTCATATGAGTTGTATCAATTTTATTATCAGGGTGCCCGTTTGCATAACTTCCGCTGTTAGTCTTTCCCGGAGTTTCTCCGGCTTCTAGTGACATAACTACAGCCATAGCTCCTTCATACCCTATACTTGTAAGGTATTTGCAGCTTAATTCATTAAGATCTGCAAGGGGGACATTCATTTTTTCCGCTGTTTCTCTCATTACTTTAGGAAATTCTCTGTCTTCTGTTGTAAAACTGTTTTTAAACTGACCGTTTTCAAACTTGCTCGCTCTTGTCATAGGAGTTACAAGCACAGGTATCATACCTCTTGCCCTTACAGCAGGTATATAACACTTCTCAAGGTACTCTCTATACATAGCTTCTGTTGAGCCTACGCCAAACCGACCTGTAGGATCAGCAGCTGTACCTATATCATTTCCCTTTTTCTCATCATTATGTCCTGACTGTATAAGTACAAAGTCGCCTTCACTGCCTGTCATAAGAACATCGTTTAATCTGCCTTCCTGATACATTTGCTTTACAGAACGTCCGCCCATGGAATAATTTATAACATTTATTTTTTCTGTATTAAAAAGTCTGTCAAACACCTGACCCCAGCCGCACATAGGTGCTTCTTCAAAAAGGTATGACTTGAGTGTAGAATCACCTAAAAGGTATACTGTTCTCTTCTCACTCATGTTGTTTTCAACAGGTGTTATTTTAATTGACTTTAACGTAACAGGTTTATTAACCTCCTTAGCTTCAATTTCAATATCAATAAAGTCTCTTCCATTTGCATAATCAAAAGACCACACATCACCATCCCATTTTGCAGGGTGCTGATTTACTACTTTTTTTGCAGCGTCCCATGAAGGAGAATTTTCCAGTCTGTATGTCTGCATAGCGTTTACACTTAAAAGGGCATTGTTTTCCCCGCCCTCAACATTTACTTCAATATGGTATCCCCCTGCAGGGGCTTTTACTCTAAACACCATTCCGCCGTAATTATAACAAGTAGCCTTATTAAGTCCCAGCTTTTCTCCGTTTTTATCAACAGTATTAAACATAGGCACACTCTGCTCAACTACTGTAAAGCCCTCATTTCCTGCCTTAATCTTTGACATATTCACTGTTCTCTCTGGCATTGCTGTAGTTACATTTACAAAGCCATAACCTCTGTTGTAGTCATATTTTTCAATAGTCCTGACCTTCTTTGCTCCCTGCACATATTCAGAAGTAAAATTAAACATCATACTATCTTGCTTCATACTGTCCTCCGCAAACACAGGCAAAGACATTGTCATTACGGCAGCCAATGCCATCGATAAAATTTTATTTATTTTCATATAAAAACCTCCCATATTTTATGTTAGATATATATAACTTAACATCAAATTAATAAACTTTATGTAAAATATATTACTAAATCTCTTTTTAAATATACTCCCTGTTCTTCCTGTACTGAAGAGGAGAAATACCCTTGCTTTTTTTAAATACATCCCCAAAATAATTGCTGTCATTAAATCCTGATTCATAAGCAATTTCAGTAATTGACATCTTTGTTGAAAGCAAAAGCTCACAAGCCTTTTTTATTCTCAAATTTAAAAGATATTCCTTAAAACCAAAGCCTGTTACCTCTTTAAATTTTTTTGAAAAATAAGTACTGCTCATATTAACAAAATTTGATACTTCAGTAAGTGTTATATTCTTGTTATAATTATCTACAACATATTTTGCAGCCTGCTGTATACTCTCATCACAACTGCTTAACCCGCTGATATTTTTAAAAACATCAACACTGTCATTGTTACTGGAATAATGACGTCTGTACCTTATTAAAAAAATCATAAGCTCAGCCAGATAATATTCCATAAGACTTGGAGAAAAATCATCACTGTTTTTGCTTTCATTTTCAAGCTGAGCTATTAACCCCTCAACATATTCTCTTCTTTGCATTGGAATAGAAAAAACTCTTTGATTAAAACATTCTTTTATTTCTTCTTTACCGTAATTTTTAACAAGTGAGGCGATATGCTTATCATCAAACAGAATATATGTTCTCTCATTTACTTTGTCAGAGCTGTATGTTGTCTGGTGCATAACATTTTTGTTAAGCAGCACAAGGTCACCTTTTGATATATTATATATATCACTTTCAATAAAAAATTTTCTTGTCCCTGCAAGAAGATAATATATTTCATAGACAGGGTGAAAATGAGCATTATTCATTTTGTAATATTTCCCCTGTCTGTCTGTACTTACTTCAATGTCATCATAGTTTGTTCTTATCATAGCATCTCCTCCCCCAAAATATCTGTAATTTCATTATATCACACAAACTATTAGAGGTAAATACATTTTTTTTGTTGTAATATATATTACAATATATATAGTAAATCAAATTACGGAGGTCATCAAATGATTAACTTAAGTTTTGAAAAAATATATTCAACAGACAGGTTAAAAGAAAACTGTTATATAGGCATACCTTTAAAAAAAGGAGAACTTAAAGACATAACCATGGTTTCTGTTACAGATAGAGAAAACAAAGATTATGCTTCTCAGTCAAAAGCAACAGCATTTTGGCCCGATGGCAGTATAAAGTGGCTTTTTACACGATTTGAAGCAGATATTCCTGCAAACAAAAGTGCAGAATACATACTGCACACAGACAGACCCCAAGCTAATTATACAGGTATAATCTTTAATAACCATATTATTGACACAGGAGCAGTCAAAGTATCACTTGCCACAGGCAATAAGCTTTTTGATTTCATAGAATATAACGGCCGTGAATATACCGACATTGTTAAAATTCCTCAGCTCAGTGATAAAAAGGGGAATAATTATACCCCTGTTATAAATTCATGGGAAACCATTGAAGAGGGTAGCCTTTGTACTATTGTTAAAGGCAACGGAAGCCATATTTTAAATGATAACCCCATATATACATTTGAAGTAAAACTTACTTTTTATAGAAACAAAAGCTGTTTTGAACTAGCATACAAACTAATAAACACGACCAATGACAGACTGGATATCAAAAGCCTTGTTATACCTACAGAACTAAAAAACAAAGGTTCTGTAACAGCCACAACAGGAATTTCAAATTACAAGACAAAATTTACTCAAAACAAAAAAGGTGAAGAAATATTTACCTACATAGATGCCAAAACACTTAAATTTGAATCAAACGAACACAATGCAGAAGTATATTACGGCACATTTTTTGGAGATTTAACAGATGAAGAAATTGGTGTTACAGCTGCTGTATATCAAGCACATCAAAATTTTCCAAAGGCAATAAAAACAGAAAAAAACAAAATGGAAATTATGCTTGTACCTGAAAATATAGGTAATGTAAAAATGGAAAAAGGTATGGCAAGAGAACAAAAAGTTTGGTATTATTTCCATTCCCCCAGCGAGGATATACAAAGTATAAATAATAAAACCATTATATATCAGATGCCTGACAAACCTGCTGTAAATCCTTGTGTATTTAAAGATGCCAATGTCTTTCCTGATGTATTTACAGAAAAATATGATTATGACATAGAGCTTTTCCTTATGTCAAAGGCTGATGAACACTCACGCTGTTACGGTATGATGAGCTGGGGAGATGCTCCTGATATGGGATATACTTCTCAAGGCAGAGGAGGCGGTCAGCTTGTTTGGACTAATAATGAATATGACTTTCCTCATGCCTGTGCCTTACAGTATGCAAGAACCGGCACAAGACGTTTTCTCGACTATGTACTTGCAGCAGCAGAACACTGGATGGATGTTGATGTATGCCATTACAGTGACGACCCTCTTGTTATGGGCGGTCAGTATGAGCATACAAACGGTCATATTTTGGGCGGACATATCGCCTGCTCTCACGAGTGGGTAGAAGGGCTTTTGGACTATTATCATTTTACAGGAAATATTGAAGCCTATAATACAGCTATTGGAATAGGTCAAAATGTGCTGAGACTTCTTGATACTCCTATGTTTCATAATGTAGGCGAAGCAAACGCAAGAGAAACAGGCTGGGCACTTCGCACCCTTACCGCTCTTTATATTGAAACTCTTGATGAAAGCTGGCTTAAAAAATGTGACTGGATTGTAAGTCACTTTGAAGAATGGGAAAACAAATACGGCTTATGGCTGGCCCCTTATACAGATAATTCAGCTATACGAGTAGTCTTTATGATTTCTGTTGCTGTCGGCAGCCTTATGCGTTATTACAGAGTACGCCCTCAGGATAAAATAAAAAATATGATATTAAGAGCAGTAAAAGATTTATGTGACAATGCAAGACTTGAAAACGGTCTTTTCTATTATAAAGAACTTCCAAGCCTTAAAAGATTGGGAAATAACCCGCTCATACTGGAGGCTCTTACCATAGCCTACGAATTAAGCGGAGATAAAGAGTTTATAAAAGCAGGACTGCCAACTCTTAAATACGTTATGAGTTATAAAGCAGCAGGCGTAAGCTTTAACAAGCGAATAGAAGAAGACAGCCTTATACAGGGAAGTATGGGTACAAAAAGCTTTGCACAATTAATGATTCCCGTTACAGTATTCTATGTTACAGCAGAAAAACTTGAACTATTATAATATTAATTATATGCAAAAACAGAGAGAAAACTTTTATAAAGCTTTCTCTCTGTTTTTTGCTCAATATTCATATATAAATATATATTTCATCTGAAAATACTGATTTTCTATAAATTCAGGCTGCCTTATTACTAAACAAATTAGCTCAAAGCTTTATCAAGTATTTCCATAGCATTATCAATATCTTCTTTTGAAACAATAAGAGATGGTACAAATCTTATTATAAACTTACCTGCTCCTACAAGCAGAAGCCCCATATCAATTGCCTTTGCAATGTATTCTCCTGCAGGTTCTGTAAGTTCTATACCCTGCATAAGACCAATTCCCCTTACGTCCTTAACAATATTTTTATGTTTCTCTGCCATTTCTTCAAGCTTTTCTCTTAAATAAACACCCTGCTTCTTTACATTATCAAGAAGTCCGCCCAAAAGCTCATCAACAACAACATTTCCTGCTGCAGTAGCCAGTGGATTTCCTCCGAATGTAGATGCGTGGTCGCCTGGCACAAAAGCTTCTGCAGCTTTTTCCTTAGCCATCATAAGTCCGCAGGGTACGCCGCCTGCAATGCCCTTTGCAGTTGACATAACATCAGGCACAACACCAAAAGTCTGATAAGCAAAAAGGGTACCAAGTCTGCCCACACCACACTGCACTTCATCAAACATAAGCAGAATATCCCTTTCGTCACATAAAGACCTTACCTGTTCCAAAAATTCCTTTTTAGCAGGGATAATTCCCCCCTCGCCCTGTACAGGTTCCATAAGTATAGCAACGGTATTTTCTGTTACAGTATTTTTTACAGATTCAAAGTCATTAAACGTTGCATACTTAATATTAGGCAGCATATCACCAAACCCTTCGTGATAATGGTCCTGACCTGTAGCTGTCACTGCACCAAATGTTCTTCCATGAAATGACTGATGCATTGTTATGATTTCCTGTCTTCCCGTTTTAGACCCATATTTTCTTGCAAGCTTTAACGCTGATTCAATAGCTTCTGCCCCCGAATTACAGAAAAACACTTTATCAAGGCTTCCGTTTTCAACTAACTTTTGTGCAAGAGTACATTGTGGCTTTGTATAATATAAATTTGAGATATGTATTAACTTTGATGCCTGCTCTGTTATAGCTTTAACCAGCTTAGGGTGATTATGACCCAATGAATTTACCGCAATTCCTGCTACAAAGTCAAGGTATTTCTTACCGTTTTCATCATACACATACATACCCTCACCCTTTTCAAAGGCAAGAGGGAAACGGCTGTATGTTTTCATAACATATTTTTCACCTAATTCTGCTGTTTTCATTTTATTCATCCTTCTTCCTATTTTTCAATCAAGGTACCTATACCCTTTTTAGTAAATATTTCGAGTATAAGACAGTGTGCAATTCTACCGTCTAGTATATGTACATTATTAACACCGGCCTTAACCCCTGCCATACAACATTCTACCTTTGGCAGCATTCCGCCTGATATTGTACCGTCTTCAATTAAAGAATTTACTTCATCTACTTTAATTGTTGATATTACACTATCAGGATCATTTACATCACGCATTATACCTGCTACATCTGTAACAAATACCAGTTTTTCCGCTTTCAGAGCACCTGCCACAGCAACAGCAGCATAATCGGCATTTACATTATAGCTTTTACCCTCATCATCAACACCTATTGATGAAATTACAGGAACAAAGTCATTGTCAATAAGAGTATTAATAAGTCCGGTCTTTACCTCTGTAACTTCACCTACAAGTCCAATATCCATACCCTTTGGCATAGCCTTTTTAACTTGCATAAAGCCTGCGTCCTTGCCGCATATACCTACAGCATTTATACCATGCATAC
>ULQT01045477.1_pt1 | contig 38051 bp, 35 predicted proteins | sample 1954791 | NCBI WGS metagenome assembly ULQT01 (sample SAMEA4835663, study PRJEB28245) | human gut metagenome | biome: gut microbiome; material: fecal sample | place: Denmark | collected 2008 | reverse complement strand
AAAATTGGAAGTAACTTAAACCAGATTGCCCGCTATTTTCACATAGATGGTATCCAATCGAAGTCCATGCAAAACGAAATTCATGCTTGCGTAAACTGCATTTGGAATCAGAGAAACGATGTGGGAAAATAACAGGGGATTTTCATAGTAATAAATCATAGTCTCTCTTGGAATGTTAACACCAATGGAAAAACATAAAATATATTTACAGGTAGCATAAAAATCGCCAACTGGAGTATCTAAAGTTTTGTGTAAATATAGTTAACATAATTTCTATTCGAGCAACTTGATTATAACTCATAAGATTTAGAAAATACAGTCAAGGTAAGGTTTTCAGCCTTGACTGTATTTCTAAATCTGATATACTTAAAATTGGTTTTATGTTTACTAAAACACAAAATTTGTAACAATCTCAAATGATGCTATTAAACCCAAATAATCACAGAGAAACTACTTTTGTTATATACTTCTAACTAGATATAACAGAATATATCCAATATTCTTCCCCTTCTTTTCTATTTGTATCAAGCATTACTCCAACATCTACATCCTCTTGTGTTTCATATTTCTCGTATTGAACCCTATTGATTTCTATACTTTTTATACGACAGTATGTAAATTTATCATTATTTTTTTTTATAATAATATCACCAATACTAATTTCTTTCCCTGTAAAATTGAAACATAATAATTTTGTTTTCTTATTAGGATTATAAATCCTTTCAATTTTATATGACTTATTAATCAAATAACATAACACCATCTCAAATCCTATTTTATCCATTTCACATACAAATAACTTAACCTTTTCTATCATTTGTTTTTGCAATTCATATGATAAAATATCTTCGATAGCACCATGTGCTATTTGATTTCTCCGATTAGCCAAATCACTTAAAAATGAAAACACTTTATCCAACTCTAAATTATCGTAACTACATTCACCATTTTCTTGTATATATAATAATTTTAATGCTTCGTTTCTCTTAATATTGTTTAAAATTTTTGATAATCCTATATTCCCCAAAACCTCTCCAACAACTTGAATCCTAAAATTCGCGGTATGTTGGTAAAACGCTTCGTAATTCAAAGCACACTTATTATTCTGAATACATTCATTAAGATTCCTGATGATTTGTTCTTTTGAAATAATACCACTATATTTAGGTTGATCAATTTTGCCTAATAGTAACACAGATAAATCAAAATGTTTATTTCTAATCAATTCTGGAAGTTTAGAATACTCTTTATATTCCCCTATCAAAATCATTAGATAATCTCTAATGAAATTCTCTACAAATTGTTCAAATCCTCCATACAAACTAATTATTGCAATAGCATAATCATATTTTCTTTTATAAAAACCATCATTACACTTTTGTAAATTAATTATCTTGTCCTTGTAGATAGCTCTCGACTTTGAAACATCTAACGTTACAATCTGATTATAAAACTCTATACTTTGCATATATTTTTCTATTTGTTCTATTTCGTTTTTAAATATTTCATAAGCTGGTAACATACTATTCCTCTATCGCTTTATCTATGGCTGCTTTTATCGCATTACGCCGTTTGATTATATCGTTTTTATTAAATCTACTAATAAACAACTCTGGTCTTTCTTTAAATATTTTTTTTATTTCCAAATATATTTGTTCTTTATTTTTTAATATTTTATCTGCTTCATCGATATATTGACAAAAAGCCAACATATATGCATCATATAACACCTTTGTCGGTTTTAAAACTTGTTTTAGTTCTCCTTCTCCCCCCGAAACTTTCCATAATCTAAAAGCTGATTCTCCCATAATTTCATATATCAATTCAATAGTCTTATTAAAATTCTTTTTCAAATTATTCAAGGTTTCTTTTGAAAACTTGTTTCCTAAAATTATATATTCATCCAAAAACTTTTTAATATAGCTACTCGTCCATTTTTCAATTTGCCTAAAGGCGAAAAATCTTAGTACTAATTCTGCGTCTTCCATCCTGTCATATAATGCATTTCCTGTTATCACATTTTTTTTCTTAACACTAACAGGAATCTTAAACATTTTCAAAAATCGTTCATTTTCTGCTAATTCTAAACATAGCTGATTTAAACTTCCATCATATAAAGCATTTCTAGTTTCTTGGTCAGATAAATCAACACCCCCACTATTTAATCTTTCAAAAACTAACTGTTTCATGTTCAAAGCTTCCATTTCATTTTTAGCTGTCTCTTGTAACAAAATAATTGAAGATAAATATCTTCTATCAATACCAAGCTTTATAACTTCTGGAAGCTCACTATACTTATACCCATTAAGTTCTGACCATTCTTCCAATCCATCTAACGCAAAACCATCGTTATAAAAATCATATATTGCTGTAATCCGCTGTAATCCATCCATAACCTCATATTTTGAATATGTGGTTTCATATAAAAACACTGGTGGAATCGGAACATTTATAATAAACGATTCAATTAATTTTGATTTTCTTTGTATATCCCAACGATGTCTTCTCTGAAATCCTGGTCTTAAAACATAATTCCCACTATCAATTAACGCAACTATTGTGTTAAGTGGATATCTAGCTTGTTCTGTAACAATTCTAATTTGTCCTTGATGATATTTTTTTGTTATTTCTTCAAATGATACCTTTAAATTTTTTTCAATTCTATCTTTTCCCACCTTTAATTCTTCTCCTGGATATAATCTCATTCTTTTTCTCCTTTATTAGTATAATCTATCAAATTACATTTATTCCATAAAAACAGTTTTTCAATCATTCTTCTAACCAAAGTCCTGCTATTTCTGCCAAATGTTTAGTCTTTTTATATTTTTCTTCTTTATTATCATTGTAGTGATAGCAACAAGATATTTTTCTATTTTCCGGTCATATTTCTTGAAGAATCTTTGTACGAAGCGCATTACTTAACACTCCTCTATTTCTTCAGTTCCCCAAAACATCCCTATGTAAATTCTCATATACACACCTTAAAATAATCCCTTGCTTTTCTCCATCTTCTGCGATAATCAAAAATTCATATTTTTCTTTAGTATATCTAAAGCTTCCATTAGTTCTATAACATATTTGTCTTATTTCTTTTCTAATACAATAAATGTGATTTTCAATTACTTCTTCACATTCACGTATATCTATTTGTTCAAATATATATTTTAACTGATCATCGCTCATAATTTTGTACTCCTACTTTACTCGAACATAATAATAAATTATTACTTCCGCCTCCTCCACGAACCATGTATCATTATCAAACTGTGATTTCCCATCAATAATTATCTTAGCTACACAATTTTCTTTTTCTCCCCATCCGAGTTTAGACATTGCCATTTCTCTAATTGTAAAATTCTTGAATCCTAAATCTTTTAATTCTGCTTTCACTTCTTCATAATTTTCCCCCAAGAAATGTTTCTGATTCTCTCTGATTTTAATCTCTCCCGGATGTTCTAGCGCAATTTCTTCCTCTGTTTTTTCCTCAAAATACTCAATTATCACTTCATCACTACGTTTATACCATCCATCTTCCGTAGATTCATTTATCAGGATAGATATTGTATTTCCTTCTTTAATCTTAGTTGCTTCTGTATTTCTTATAGTTGAAATATTATCAAATCCCATGGTTAAAAGTTTTGCCTCAATGTCCGCTACATTCTTACCAATCATTTTCTTAATTCCAACTTCAACCGGAAGATTTCTCTCTGCTTCAGAAGATCCTTCATTTATGTATTTAAGAATATTCTGATAACGTTCACTCTGCTCCCACTCTTTTCCCTCGTATGCTCGAACTGCAGTCAAAGGATGTTCTATCTCACTAAAAAGCAAAAACTCTAATGTCTTATTCCATGCACTATCATTTATAAGTTTTTTATATTCCAACGCTTGATTCACAAAAGCCTCTACATTTGCCTCTGCCATAATATCTTTGTCATATCCTGCAAAACGCATCATTACCTCTGTATTCTTTTCTGCTGATCCATCACAAATAATAGCTGCTCTGTCAGCTGAAAATTCACTACATCTCATCCAATGCGCAAAAGCAAGCTTAATAGGATACATCGCAATGCTATTGCCCAATCCAGGAACAATAGGTAATGCATCATTTAAAATAAAGCGCCCCATTGTAGTATATAGTGCATGATGACATGCAATATGCCCACATTCATGTGCCAAAACTGTCGAAATCAACTCATCCGGCATAGTCTCAAATAATCCTGAATTAACTACAATATACGGTTTTGTATCACCCCATGTACAAGCATTTGCTGTCACATCTAATGTTACATATAATTCTGGAACGTCAATTTCTAATTTTTCACAGATTGGCAAAAGCATATTATAATATTTTGCCATTTGTTTCTCACTCAATTGGAGATTCATCGACATATTTTTAATTCTGGCTACTTTTTCATCCCAAATTTTCATAAACGCTTTCATCACTTGTGAAAACCCCGGTATTGCTTTAAGTGCCGCCATTGCCCTTTTGTCTGAATCATGCAAATATAATTTATAATCTAACGCCATTTTATTTTCTCCTTTGATTTTTCCTAGTTGCTTACTTATTAGGGAACTACATAGTAATATTATATATCATTCACAATTATTTGCAAAGAAAACGATGACTTTGATTTCACTTTCAAAGTCATCGCCAAAATAAATCTACACTTAATTCTTCTTTGATAGCTGCTGTGCTTCTCTTTCAAATACATGTGAGATATCGTACAATTCCGGCACATCAGAAATCGTACACACACTCACACAATAATTCAGCCACGGAATTTCTTTCGTCATCCGGTAAATTACTGCCATTGCTTTTGCTTCAGACATTTCCTTTGTTGAATGATAACCCGATCCTTGAATATGTTCAAAGCCATTCTTCTCAAAATATGACCTGACATCATAATACGCATTATGCCAATCCCCTTTAGGATAATGTTCTTTCAATGCCTCTGTATCTAAATCAAAATTGATACCTTTTCTCTGCGTACTGTCCATTCACTTAATTCCTCAAAAAATCAGTAATCAGATTTTCTTTTTCATTTCCGTTATACCAAAAACATTCCTGTAAATGTTTGGAAATACCTGCTGCACTTTTGAGTGCAAAAATAGCCGCCCAAAACCTTCCGTAATCCTGTTGACGTCCTCTGTCCAAATATACTCTGCGTCCCGGCTCCCGGTTGGCACAGCTTAAATCTTCCCTTTCAAAAATCTGATCTGTCTGCTCACAAATTCTGTCCATATCACTTGGTGTCAAATTATCAGAATCAAATTTTAATTCTACTCTATACATTTCATTCACCCTTCCACTTATCTGAATGATTCTTTCCCTGTTTCTCTACAATCATTCTATCACATCTCATCCCAAAAGTCATTTTCTTTTTTACTTGTTGTTTTCCCCTACTGATACTTCGGTAAAATAATAAACCAATTTTCAGACATGTCGTTTCGACACCTCTGAACGTGTCGTTTTAACATCTCCAGACATGTCAAAACAACACGCTAATAATACTGATATAAATAATACTGATATTATTAAAACTGAGTCTATCTTATCATATCAGAAAAAATAAGGATAGAATTCGATTGTATTTTCTCTCCTACTTATCCTTTTTACGCAAAGATAATTTCTTTCTCCACAAATTTTCTGGCACTCGTGTGTATGTAATTCATTCTCCGTATCCATTCTAATGCATTTTTAGTCTTTAGCTGTTCCGTTTATCCCCTGTGCCTGTTTTAATTGCTCTACGAGCCCTTCAAAGCGTTCCTGAGCCTGTTCATCAATGTCAGCCAGATAATCATTCAATCTGCCACCCGTAAGCAACTCTAAATATACATCTTTACGATATTCCTTTAGATACTGCAAATGCCGTTGTCCCCATACTCCCATCTGTCTCGTTTCTTTCTCTGCTGGTAAGGCAAGACTAGGGATAATATAATCACCATGTCTGATATATATACCACCCATTCTTTCATAAATTGTCTTTTTCAACTCACATATCACCTTTCTTTCGTTTTACTTCACAAATATAACTCACAACATTGCTACATAATACATTATTCTTCCGGGCGAGAAAGAATTCCACATCACATAGACAAGCAGTATATTCATATTCCAACTACCATGAGTTATATTATTGCAAGCCGCCTTTTCACCACTCAATTTTGACTCTGACACCGGTACTCATCATCAAAATTATCATGGTATTTCTCATTTTTTCGTAGGACAAAAGTCAGTGAAACCCTTATATTTACTGGGTTCTTTCTAACTTAACAATATATTAACTCATTCCCCTGAATCCACACATGCCACCAGTATTCCCTTTCCCGTAAGGGGCATTCCAAGAGGAGAAAACTGACTCTGTACAGAGGTCATACAGGAAGCGCTTTTCCCCTGATTCACAGCAAAAAATAAACTCTTTGGTTTTTCTATAAATTCAATTTGAGGATAGTCTGTAAGACGTTCAATCAGGCTCTGTGGCACAGTAAGAATGGCAAAACCATTTAATAGCTCCACAATGGGAATCTCATCTCCCAGAACTTCCCGCAAATCGCCGGAATATTTCACAATCATTTCCCACTGCTTCTCCAATGGGTCATATCCCACGTTTAGCTGCAAAGATTTTTCACGCTCCGCCTCTGTTGCATCCAGGGCAAGATTCAACATATTTTCCAGTTTCTGGTCTGTCATAGCAGAGAATACCTCTCTTGTTTTTATTTATTTCTATACAGACCCGGCTTTGATTATGCAAGTCATGTTTTAGGAATTCCCCCATGAATCCGGTGGAGACAGCACACAACTTCTGTATGCACCGTTCCCGGAAATAAATCCACTCCCTGTATCATCTCCACCTTCCAGTCCTTCTTTACCAAAATCTCCAAATCTCTCTTCAAGGTCTCTGGATTGCAGGAAATATACACTATGGAATCTGGTTTCATGCGGCTTACTGCATCCAGAAATTCCGGAGTGCTTCCGGCTCTTGGAGGATCCATGAATACCACGTCCACATGTTCTCCCCTATCTGCCATTTTCTGAATAAATTTTGTAGCATCCTCACATAAAAATCTGGCGTTTTTGATTCCGTTTTTTCTGGCATTTTCCAGAGCACACTGAACTGCTTTTTTATTTAACTCCACTCCCAGCACACTTCTTGCTTTTCCCGCTGCTGTCAGTCCAATGGTTCCAACACCGCAGTAAGCATCTAAAACGCTCTGGCTTCCATCCAGCTTTGCAGCGGAAATTGCTGTCTGGTACAAAACCTCTGTCTGCTTTGGATTCACCTGGTAAAAGCTGGAAGCTGCAATCTGAAACCGCACCCCACATAGTTCATCTTCAATATAACCTTTCCCACATAAAATCTTTTCCTGATATCCAAGCACAGCGCTGGTAGCTCTTGGATTTATGTTCTGTATAATCGTGGAGATTTTGGGACAACGCCTGCGTACTTCTCTTACAAAATTTTTCGCTCCCGGAAGAACAGGAGAAGCAGTGACCAAAACCACCATCACTTCATCTGTAAGCAGACTGTGCCGCGCCAGCACATGCCGTAAAAGCCCTGTATGCCGGTCCTCATCATATGGCTTATATTTACACACTCTGGCAGCCTGACGCACTGCCTCCACAGCCTCATCTAAGGCAGGCTGATGCAGCAGACAGGTTTTTACCGGAAGCACCTTGTGGGTTCCCTGAATATAGATTCCGCTGTCCAGTTTTCTCTCATGATATGTAAATGTAGAAATCACTTTATTTCTATAATGCCATGGTTCCTCCATGCCAAGAATAGGCTGAAGTTTCCTGAATTTTCCTAAAAGTGCTTTTAATTCCTTTTGTTTCTTCTGAAGCTGTTTTTCATATGGAAGAGACAGCAGGTCGCACCCACCGCATCCCTGTTCTTCCAGTTCACATCGCTTCTGCTGTAATGCCATCATTGTTCCTCCGTCCTGTTACTTCTTTCTTCTTCCAGCCAAAAACAGACGCATAGCCTGCTCCACTGTGTCTGACATATTTCTTCTGGCAGTTTCTTTTTCCATTGCCTCCTCCAGAGTGCATATTCCAGGCAAAATAGAGAAAAACGCATCAATCCCTTCTTCATTGCAGGCTGCTGCCTCCCTGGTTACACTTCCCGCAAAAGCAATCACCGTTTTTCCATACTTTTTACCCAGTTTTGCAACTCCAACCGGAGCTTTCCCCATGGCAGTCTGACCATCCAGACGTCCTTCTCCCGTAATCACCAAATCTGCATCCCGAATCTGCTCTTCCAGTTTTGTCTCCTCTAAAACAATCTGAATCCCTGATTCCAGCACTGCATTGGTAAAGGTGAGAAACGCAAAGCCCAGCCCACCGGCTGCTCCTGTTCCCGGATATGTTGCATCTGCCTCTGGAAACACTTTTTTTTGCCAGGGCAGCATATTTTTTAAGCCATTGGTCCATATCTTCTGTCATCTCAGGTGTTGCCCCTTTTTGCGGTCCGAAAATTGCGCTGCATCCCTGGTTTCCGCACAATGGATTTGTCACATCACAGGCAACGCGGAAACTACATTCCTTTAATTCTGCTACAATATTTTCCCTGGAAATAACTGCCAAATCTCTCAGCCCTGCTGCCCCAAAGCCGGCCTCTTCCCCGGCTTTGTTTCGGAAAGAAAAGCCAAGCGCCTGAAGCATTCCCATTCCTCCATCGTTGGTACTGCTTCCGCCGATTCCAATGATAAAATTCCGGCAGCCTTTTCCAATCGCATCCCGAATCATCTCTCCTACTCCATAGGTAGTGGTATGGAGAGGATTCCTCTGCTCCTTTGGTACCAGAGTAATTCCCGCAGCCGAAGCCATTTCAATGACAGCAGTTCTCGATTCTTTTATCATTCCATAGGAACTCTCTACAGGCACACCCAAAGGTCCTGTTACCGTAAGAAACTGCATTTCACCACCCATGCCATTTACCAGTGCCTCCACAGTTCCCTCTCCTCCGTCTGCCAGCGGACAAATCTTCACCTCTGCAGATGGGCAGGCTTTTAAAACCCCCTCTCCTGCCGCATTTCCGGCTTCTATAGATGACAAGCTTCCTTTAAAAGAATCAATGGCAATGACAACTTTCTTTTTTTCTGTTTCTTGTATCGCAGCGCACATAGTTTTTCCCCCTTGCTATTCAAAAATAGCGGAACTCCATTCCATGAATCAGCAAGTTCCGCCCTTTCTCCTATTTTCTTGTTAATTTTACTACTGTTTCAACCTTATCATAGAACAGTTTCCTCTAATTCCAGCATATACTTATCAAAGTCAGACATAAACAATCTATCCTGAACAACACGGTACTTTTCAAATTCAGTTTCAGCTTTTGCCTTTGCAATCTCTGCTGTGATTTTGCCTGAATCCTGAAGTACTTCTCTATCATCTGCCATCAGGAACAAATCAAGACGATTTGACCAGTCCTCCATTGTCATTGGAATATGGCGCTCCGCACGGTCTTCTGCCAAATCCAGATAAGCTGATACAATCCGTTCCAATGACCGCATTTCCTGTTCTGATAGATAGTTCTTGGCAATGCTCACATCGCTTTTTACAATTTTACCGTCTGGTGCTGCTGCCCATGTGGTTAATCCCATATGTGGCTTTTCTGCATCTGCACGCTCATAAATCAGTTCCGCTGCTGTATGTCCATGTACTGCATAATGCATTTTATTCTGAACCTTGGCAAAAAACTGTTTCGTTGTTTTTGCTGTGCGGTCATAATCAAGTGCTGTCGCATAGATATCCGTTATCTTCTGATAAAATCTACGCTCGGACAGACGGATTTCTCGAATCTGTTCAAGCAGGCGGTCAAAATACTCAGTTGTAAGCACCGAACCACCATTTTTCAAACGTTCATCATCCATGACCCAGCCTCTAATCGTATAATTCTTAACGATTCCATTAGCCCACTTACGGAATTGTACAGCGCGCTCATTATTCACTTTGAATCCCACTGCGATAATCATCTGAAGATTATAATGCTTTGTATCTCGCGCAACCTGACGTGAACCTTCGGTTTGAACTATCCGGAATTTCCGGATAGTTGCATCTTCCTCAAGTTCAGAGTCTGAATATATCTTTTTAATGTGTTCATTGATTGTACGAACATCCACATCATACAAAATAGACATCATCTTCTGTGTCAACCATATATTCTCATCCTCATAGCGCATTTCAATACTATCCTGCTGCTCACCAACAGCAGCAACATAAGTTAAATATTCCGCTGCGCTGGAACGGATGGTTATTTCTTCTTTTTTCTTTTTCAAACAGGATTTCCTCCTTTAAATTCCCGTAAGCATCCCTACTGTCCTGTGAAATATAGAATCAAGTTCCGCCCTTTCTCCTATTTTCTTGTTAATTTTGCCACTGTTTCAACATGTACCGAATTTCCGAACATATCGCAAACCGCCACTTTCTCCACCTGATACGTTTCCTGGCACAACACCTTCAAATCCCTTGCCAGTGTTGCGGAATCACAGCTTACATACACAATCCGCTCTGGTTTCATTTGCAGCATGGTTTCCAGTACAATAGGTTCGCAGCCTTTTCGCGGTGGATCCACCACAATCACGTCTGCCTTAATGCCTTCTTTTTCATATTTCTCCGGCAACACTTCCTCTGCCTTTCCGACATAAAATTCTGCATTTTCAATCCCATTGATTCTGGCGTTTTTCTTCGCATCCTCAATAGCCGGAGGTACGATTTCCACACCATATACCTGTTTTGCCTTCTGTGCCAGAAACAGGGAAATGGTTCCGATTCCGCAGTATAAATCCCAGACTGTTTCTTTCCCTGTAAGCCCCGCATATTCCAGAGCAGTTCCATAAAGTTTTTCTGTCTGCACAGGATTTACCTGATAAAAGGAAAGGGGAGAAATTTCAAATTTAATGTCCCCAATATAATCAGAAATATAAGCCTGTCCCCATAATACCTGAACTTTCTCACCCAGAATCACATTACTGCGTTTTGTATTCACGTTAAGACTGATACTGGTCATTCCTTCTATGGCACGCAGGCGCGCTACCAGCTTGTCAGCTTTCGGTATGGATTTCCCATTAATAATCAGGCACACCATAATTTCTCCTGTACGGAACCCATTTCGGATAAGAATATGCCTTACCAGACCTTTCCCACTTTCTTCTTCATAGGGTTCCACATGATTTTCTTCCATATAGGCAAGAACCTCATTGAGAATTTCCTGATTCACCTTGGCTCCCAGATAACAGTCTCTGTTTGGAATAATAGAATGGGTTCTTCCTGCATAAAAGCCGGTAATGATTTCCCCATCCTTATTTTTTCCAACCGGGTACTGAGCTTTATTCCGATACCTGAAAGGCTTTTCCATACCAATCACTTTGTCAATAGTCAGGTTTTGAAAGCCCCCAATGCGCTCCAGATTCCCCTGAACCTTATTTTTCTTAAATTCCAGTTGTTTATCATAAGATAAAAATTGAAGCTGGCATCCCCCGCAGGCTCTGGCACAGGGGCATTTAGGCTCTACCCGATAGGGGGAAGGCTCCAGCACCTGCATCAGCCTGGCATATCCATAATTTTTCTTTGCCTTCATGACTTTTGCCTCTACTGTATCGCCAATCACCGCGTCTTTGACAAACAGAGTATATCCCTCTGCTTTTCCAATTCCTTCCCCGTCATGTCCCATATCTTCAATTTTCACTGTTACAAGGTCATTTTTCTTAAATTCCATACTGTTTTACTCTCCACAGGTTGTTTTTCTCAGATTGGATTCAAAGAGACGGTTAAATCCCAGCCAGTCTTTCTGTTCACCTGCTGCGCGGAAAATCTCTGTCAGCGTCTCCATCCTGGCATCTGTATTATCTGCCAGATTCAAAGCCACTGCTTCTGCAAGAGCTGGCTTTTTTGGAGAACCGTATTCCAGCTCCCCGTGGTGCGCCAGAATGCAGTGCTTCAATTCACTTTCTAATTTTTTTGGAAAACCTGGAATTTCTCTGGCCTTATCATGAATCATCTCTGCCCCGATCATAATATGTCCCAGAAGCTGCCCGTCATCTGTGTAATCATTCATAGGAAACTGGCTCAGTTCCACTGTTTTTCCAATATCATGAAGCATGGCTGCTGTCACCAGCAAATCCTGATTCAGTATTGGATATGCCTTACAATAGTAAAGGCACAGATGTACTACACTTAAAGTATGTTCCAGAAGCCCTCCGATAAATCCGTGATGAACGGTTTTTGCGGCAGAATTTCCCTTGAATCTCTTAACAAACTCTTCGTCCTCTTCAAAAAAAGTCACCAGCAGCCTGTGAAAATAAGGATTCTTCACCTGGGCTATACAAGCCAGAAGTTCCTGATACATAGGCTCAATTTCTCTGCTGCTCACTGGAAGGTAATTACCAGGTTCATATTCTCCTTCAGACGCCTTGCGCACTCTCTTAATGCTTACCTGAAGGCTTCCCTGGAAGCTGGTCACATCTCCCACTACATCAATGTAATCTAAAGAGTCAAAATCATCAATTCCCTGGGAATTGGGATCCCATATTTTCCCATCCAAAGTTCCTGTTTTATCCTGCAGAATCACATTCTCATAAGGTTTTCCGTTTTTCGTCACTGCTGCCTGCTTATGTTTACATAAATAAATTCCTAAAAGTCTTTCTCCTTCTCGAAGTGTATTAATAAATTTCATGCTCTTAATCCTTCCCTTATATTCTCATATTTTCTTATCTGGCTTTCAGCGCAACATCAAAGGACACTTCCACATAGCCCTCTGTTCCCTGACGCATGGCTTTGACCTTCACAGTTTCTCCCACCTTACAGGACTTTAACTGCTGCTGATAGCCTTTTACCGTTTCAATTTTTTCCCCATTTAACTCGGTAATCACATCTCCATTTTGAATTCCTACCTGCATAGCCGGAGAATCCAGCTCTACCTGCTGCACAAAAACCCCAACAGGAATTCCTTTTTTCTCCGAAATCTCCGAAGTTATGGTTTCTCCTGTTACTCCCATATAAATCACATCCCTGTTTTCATCAGAAAGAATTTCTATCATTTCCTTCATCTGAGATGCAAAAAGTCCGGTCACAAGATTTTGTGTGTCATCTCTGGCAAAGGACTGGGCAATCATCCCCACAATTTCTCCATCCAGATTTAAAAGCACCCCGCTTCCCTGGCTGCTTCCCGGAATATCTGTAGTCAGCAGATTGTATTCCGCATCAACTCTGGAGACTGTGTTAGATGTAGAAGTCACGATACCATAACCCACAGAATCACTATACCCCATAGGGCTTCCGATTGCAAGAATTGGTTCTCCCTGTTTAATATAATACGATTCTCCAAGAGGGGCAATGGCAATAGCTTCTCTGGTCTTGGCTGACACCCCTTCTTTTGGCACTTTTAGAATTGCAAAGCCTGTGTTGGCATCTTCCTTTAAAAATCTTCCGTCTGTCATTGTTCCGTCACAGAAAACCACCTGTATTCTGTCTACATTTTCCACAATACGATATTCTGTCAGCACAAAATAATCCTGTCCGCTTTCTGCCACCAGCAATCCGGAAAGCTGGCTCTCATAAGGTGTCTGGAACCAGTCTTTGTCATTCTGGCTTCCAATAACCGTAACCATAGATTTTTCTGCTTCCTTCACCGTAGCAAAGATATCCTGATACAGTTTTTGGTAATCCTGTGGGGTCATTTCCTGCACAACAGTTTTTACAGTCTGGCTTTCTTCTTCCTGCGTCTTTTCTTCCTCCTGGGTCTCTTTTGTACTGCTGTCTTCTGGTTCTTTTTCCTGGGAAAATTTTACCTTTGATGCATTTTCTTTTTCCTGCATTTTTTTCACCAGATTAGGCGCCACAAGAGAAAACACCAGGGCAGCCGATAAACCAAACACCGCGCCAGCCCCTGCCAGGCGGCCAATTTGCTTTGCCAGTTTTTTCTTATCAATGGGTTTTGCCTTAATCGTCTCTTTTAAAAATTCATAATCATCCTGCTTTTTTTCTTCGTCCATATTTATACGCTCCGTACAGACCAGTATTTTTGTTTATTATAGCGAACATATATGAACTTTTTATGAAATTCCTAAAATAATTTTTCCTATATCTGGTTAGCCCTTTTCTTTCCACGGTTTTTCATGTAAAATAAGGATATTAATTTGAAAAATCAGATAAGGTGATAATACAATGAATCAAAAAGCATTAAAAACTTTAGAATACAATAAAATACTGGAGCTTCTGGAAGGCTATGCCACCTCCACTCTTGGAAAGGACTTGTGCCGAAACCTGAAGCCTCTTAGCAATCTTGCAGAGATTGAAACCATGCAGCAGGAAACAGCAGATGCCCTTTCCCGTATTTACAAGAAGGGCTCTCTCTCCTTTAGCGGTGTAAGGGATATCCGCGGTTCCCTGAAACGCCTGGAAATCGGCAGCACCCTTGGTACAGGAGAGCTTCTGGCAGTTTGCAATCTGCTGGAAAACACCAATCGTGCCAAAGCCTATTCCAGAAGTGAAAATCAGGAAGAATTTGCGGATTCTCTGGACAGCATGTTTGAGGTGCTTCAGCCTCTTACTCCGCTGTCCCTGGAAATCCGCCGCTGCATTCTCTCCGAAGAGGAAATCGCAGATGACGCCAGTCCTGCTCTTCGCCAAATTAGAAGAACTATGAAAAATACCAATGATAAGATTCACAGCCAGCTTTCTTCCTATGTCAGCGGTCAGGGACGTTCTTATCTTCAGGATGCAGTGGTAACCATGCGTAACGGACGATACTGTATTCCCGTAAAATCTGAATACAAAGGTCAGGTACCCGGCATGGTTCATGACCAGTCCTCCACAGGTTCTACTGTTTTTGTAGAGCCTATGGCCATTGTAAAATTAAACAACGAACTGCGGGAACTGGAAATAAAGGAACAGGCAGAAATCGAAATCATTCTTTCCAATCTGAGTCAGGAAACAGCCGAACATCTGGAGTTCATCCAGGACAACCTGAAAATTCTGACTCAGCTTGACTTTATTTTTGCCAGAGCTCTTCTGGCAAAATCTCAGAATGCCACAGAGCCTGTATTTAACACCCAGGGCATTATTGATATCAAGAAAGGACGTCATCCTCTCATTGACAAACATAAGGTAGTCCCCATTGATATCCGACTGGGAGATGGTTTTGACCTTCTGGTTGTCACAGGGCCTAACACCGGTGGTAAAACCGTTTCTCTGAAAACAGTGGGATTACTTACTCTTATGGGACAGTCCGGTCTTCATATTCCGGCTTTTGACCACTCACGTCTCAGTGTTTTTGAAGAAGTTTATGCAGATATTGGAGATGAGCAAAGTATTGAACAGTCTCTTAGTACCTTTTCTTCTCACATGACCAATGTGGTACGTTTTATTGAAAAGGCAGATACCCGTTCTCTGGTTCTCTTTGACGAGCTTGGAGCAGGAACAGACCCCACAGAAGGAGCTGCTCTTGCCATTGCCATTCTTTCTCATTTGCACCAGCAGGGCATCCGTACCATGGCGACCACCCATTACAGTGAGCTGAAGGTTTACGCCCTGTCCACTCCGGGAGTAGAAAATGCCTCCTGTGAATTTGATGTGGAAACTCTGCGCCCAACTTACCGCCTGCTCATTGGTATTCCGGGAAAGAGTAATGCCTTTGCTATTTCCGGAAAACTGGGACTGCCGGATTATATTATCGAAAAAGCCAAAGAACAGATTAGCCAGGAGGACGAATCTTTCGAGGACGTGCTGTCCACCCTGGAACAGAGCCGCAAAACTATTGAGGCAGAACAGGCAGAAATTGCCCGTTATAAAGAAGAAATTCACACACTGAAACAACAGCTTGAAGAAAAACAGGATAAATTAGAGCAGCGAAAAGACCGCATCCTTCAGGATGCCAATGAAGAGGCACACCGGATTTTAAGAGAAGCCAAGGAATATGCTGACCAGACCATGAAAATCTTCAACAAGGCGGGACAGGAAACCATGTCTGCCAAAGAGCTGGAGAAGAAACGTACTGAGCTTCGTAAAAAAATGGATTCTGCGGGCAAAAAAATGGCTTTAAAAACACCGGAAAAGAAAAAATCTACCCTCACCGCCAGGGATGTTTCCCTTGGGGATGCAGTAAAAGTTTTAAGTCTCAATGTAAAAGGAACCATAAGCTCCAAACCAGACGCCAAAGGTATGGTCTTTGTCCAGATGGGCATTCTCCGCTCCAAGGTTTCTCTGTCTGATCTGGAACTCATTGACGAACCGGTGATTACCGGACCTTCTATGCACAGAACCGGCGCAGGAAAAATTAAAATGAATAAATCTGCCACTGTCCGCACAGAAATCAACCTTCTTGGCAAGACTGTGGATGAAGCCATTGCAGAACTGGATAAATATCTGGATGATGCCTACCTGGCTCATTTAAGCAGCGTCCGCGTGGTTCACGGAAAAGGCACCGGGGCTCTTAGAAAAGGTGTCCACAATTATCTGAAACGCCTGAAATATGTAAAAGACTTTCATCTTGCGGAATTTGGAGAAGGTGATGCAGGCGTTACCATTGTAGAATTTAAAAAATAGAGGGAGGAACTGCAAGTATGGCAACCAAGCAGAAAATTCTCATTGTAGATGACGACAACAACATTGCAGAGCTGATATCTCTGTATCTTACAAAGGAATGTTTTGACACGAAAATCGTAAATGACGGGGAGGAAGCCTTAAAGGCTTTTTCCTCTTTTGCACCGAATCTGATTCTTTTGGATTTAATGCTGCCTGGCATAGACGGTTACCAGGTGTGTCGGGAAATCCGCCAGAAATCCAATGTCCCCATTATTATGCTCTCTGCAAAAGGAGAGATTTTTGATAAGGTGCTGGGACTGGAACTTGGGGCTGACGACTATATGATTAAGCCCTTTGATTCTAAAGAACTGGTAGCCAGGGTAAAGGCGGTTCTGCGCCGCTATCAGCCAAATGTGGCGCCTGCTACCCAGCCTTCCGGCAAATATGTGGAATACCCGGACCTTGCCATTAACCTTACCAATTATTCTGTGATTTACTATGGCAATCAACTGGATATGCCACCCAAGGAACTGGAACTTTTATATTTTCTGGCATCCTCACCCAACCAGGTTTTTACCAGAGAGCAGCTTCTGGACCATATCTGGGGCTACGAATATATTGGTGATACCCGAACCGTTGATGTACATATTAAACGTCTCCGGGAAAAAATAAAAGACCATCCTTCCTGGTCCATTGCTACGGTCTGGGGAATCGGATACAAATTTGAGGTCAAAAACAAATGAAAAAATATCTGTACATGAAGTTTATACTGGCGATTATCCTACTGGGGCTCCTTGGCTTTTCTGCCATTTCCTTGGCAGGAGGCAAGCTGGTGCAGGAGCATGTGGAAACTATTTACAGCGAAGAATTATACCGTGAGGCCTCCCACATTGCTCAGGATCCTCTGATTCGTTCCTATCGCACCATTGATAATCAGGCAACTGTTTACAAGGATCTTTGCACCTTGTCTGCCTATCAAAATTCCTCCATCTGGCTGATTAGCGCCAAGGGAGAAATTCTTCTGGATACGTCTTCCGCCTTTATAAAAGAAGATTTTCCTGTTATCAAAGGATTTAATCCTGGACAGACCAGTGGCTCCTACTATGAGACAGGATTCTTTTTCCATGAATTTCAGGAAGAACATTTAAGTGTTATGGTACCTGTTACCCTCAATATGCGGGTACAGGGCTATGTTGCCATGCACCTTCCCATGACATCCTTATACGAACAAAGAGATGAATTTTTGAACATTTTATATCTGCTGTTTTTCCTGTTTCTTCTTATTATGATGGCAATTATTCCTGTATTCTCCCTTATGATTTACCGTCCATTACGCACCATTATACAGGGGGCTGATGCCTTTGCCTCCGGAAATCTGGAATATAACATTCCTCTGGAAAAAGAAGATGAGATGGGGTATCTTGCCATGACCCTGAACTATATGTCGGATGAGCTGGAAATGACCGGAAATTATCAGAAAAAGTTTATTGCTAATGTGTCTCATGACTTCCGTTCTCCTCTAACTTCTATTAAAGGTTATACAGAAGCGATTCTGGATGGTACCATTCCGCCTGAACTTCAGGAAAAGTATCTGAAAATTGTAGTTCATGAAACAGACCGTCTCTATAAGCTGACCCAAAGTCTGCTGACCTTAAATAATCTGGATGAAAGAGGAAGACAGTTAGATTACAGTAGTTTTGATATTAATAACATTATCAAACGCACAGCAGAAACTTTTGAGGGTATCTGCCGGGAAAAGCGTATTTCCATTGAACTGCTTCTTACCGGACAAACCCTTCTGGTGCACGCGGATATGGGACAGATTCAGCAGGTTTTATATAATTTAATTGACAATGCCATTAAATTCAGTCCGGAGGATTCTGTAATTAAAGTAGAATCCACCTTAAAACATGAAACTGTTTTTATTTCTGTAAAAGATATGGGCTGTGGTATTCCAAAATCCAGTATCTCCAAAATCTGGGATCGTTTCTACAAAATTGACTCTTCCAGAGGAAAAGACCGCAAAGGCACTGGACTTGGACTTGCCATTGTAAAAGAAATCATCAATTCCCACAAGCAGAATATTAATGTAATCAGTACAGAAGGAGTGGGAACAGAATTTATTTTCACACTTTCCAAAAGTAAAGAAGAACCTTAAAAGAGCTGCAATGCAGCTCTTTTATTTCCAGTCATATTTTGTTAAATGTCCCTCTAACTGCATGTGGTCAAAGTGATTTTGACGCAGGGCTTCGTAGAGAACTATGGCTACGGAGTTACTGAGGTTCAGGGAACGAATATCTCCAATCATGGGAATGCGGATGGCTGTTTCCTGATTTTCCAGAAGGATTTCTTCAGGGATTCCGGCGCTTTCTTTACCAAACATAATATAGCAGTCTTCTTCATATTCCACGTCTACATACGTCTTGGGCGCTTTTGTGGTAGCCATGTAAATCCTGGCTCCGGGATTGCGCTCTAAAAAATCCTGATAGTTTACATAAGTAGTCACATCCAGGTCTTTCCAATAATCCATCCCTGCCCGCTTAATGGCTTTTTCATTTAACAGAAATCCCAGTGGCTCAATAAGATGGAGTCTGGTTCCCGTAGCCACGCAGGTTCTTCCTATATTTCCTGTGTTTGCCGGAATTTCCGGCTCAAATAATACAATATTTAACTTTGCCATATGACATTTCCTCTGCTTTACTGATATATTTTATACAATTCATCACTCTGAGGCTTATCCAGATACCTGGTATCCTCTCCGTTTCTTAAAATCCGGTCATTTCCCTGTGTTGCCTTTCCTACCACAGCAGCATGGATTCCGGCTTTAGAAAGCTCCCGCACCAGGCCATGACCATCCCTGGTGGAAATCAGCATGGAGCCGCTGGACATGAGAATATAAGGATTTAAACCAAGAGCCTCACAAACTTCCACAGTCTCCTGGCGGATAGGAATACTTTTCAAGTCAATATCCAGTCCCACGCCAGAGCCGCTTCCCATTTCCCATAGGGCTCCGAATACACCGCCTTCTGTAATATCGTGCATGGCAGAAGCGCCCCATTCTTTTGCGATTTTTGCTTCCGGAAGCACAGACAGATACTGGTCAAACTGTTTTGCTGTTTCCACAAAAGCCGGCGCAAACCGCTCCAGGAGCACTGCTTCTCTTTCCTTTGCAGCAATGGAGGTTCCTTCCAGTCCAATCCATTTGGTCACTACCAAATCCTCTCCCGGTTTTACCCCAGAAGTTACCAGCAGCTCTTCCTTTTTCATTTTTCCCACACCAGTAAGGGAAATCAGAGGCTGACGTACCACTTGGGTAATTTCTGTATGACCGCCCATGACTTCTATATTTAATTCTTTACAGGTTTTCTCCACGCCACGCATCATATCTTTTAGTTCTGCTTCTTCAGTATCCGGCGTCAGAAGTATGGTCAGCATGATTCCCACCGGTTCTGCGCCGGAAGCAGCTAAATCATTGGCTGTAATATAAACGCTGTGGCTTCCTATATCCTTTGTTGTGCCGGTGATTGGGTCACTGGAAAGTACCAGCACCTCGCCTTCTCTGGCTTCCAGCACAGCACAGTCCTGTCCCACAGAAGGTCCCACTAATACTTCCTCTCTTCTGTGTCCTACTTCCTTTAAAACAGAACGAATCAGCACTGATTCCGGTAATTTTCCAATTTTCATTTTTCTCTTCCTCCATTTGGCTGTCTCTGGTCTTGCCTATAATACGTACATTGCCATGGGAATTACCATGGCCAGAATGATAAGCACTGCCAGGATTGCTGCTACGATTCTCCTGGTTTTATTTTTTTTCATATTCATCATCACTTCTACCTCATTATCTTTCCATAGGTACTCAAAATCTCATCAATCAATCTGGAAGCCTCATTTTTCGTAAGGCTCTCTGGATTTACATTCAGGTTTATTCTATGATATTTTACCAAATCCTGCAAGTACCGTTTTTGCGCCGGCGTCATAGGCCCCTGCTTTTTCACCTTATAAATCAGTTGCTTTGGGCAAAACAGTTCTGATTTACTCTGTCCATACTCCCGGAACAGCCTTTCATACAAATGGTATGTGGTGCGGGCATCCTCAAGAGCCCTGTGGGCATCCTCCTGGGGAATCTCAAAATACTGCCGCAGATTCTGAAGGCTTCTGCTTGGCAGTTCCGGCAAAACAGCTCTGGCAATTTTCAGTGTATCTACCGCCTCTTTTTCAAACTCCAGTCCACAGTTCACTGCCTGGTGCTTCACAAAACTATAATCAAACAAAATATTGTGCCCCAAAAGCGGCAGCTCACCGCAAAATTCCAGAAACGCTCCAAGCGCTTCCCCAATCAGCGGCTTTCCCTGTACCATCTCATTGGAAATCCCCGTAAGCTGATATATTCTGTCAGGAATCTCCATCTGTGGGTCAATCAGGGTTGTATATTCCCCTGTTACAACTCCATCACATACCTTCACTGCCCCAATCTCTATAATCCGGTCCCGTTTTGGTTCCAGTCCTGTTGTTTCCAGGTCCAATGTTACATATTCTCTCATACTTTTTTCCTGCTTTTCTTCTGTTTCTCCTTATATTCCTTACAATACTCCGTCAAAAAACACTCCTCACACTTAGGAGAACGCGCAAAACAAATCTGGCGCCCAAAAGTAATAATCTGGATGTTATACAAAATCCAGTGATCTTTTGGCAATACCTTCATAAGTTCCCTTTCTATTTTCTCCGGATCTTCCTCTTTCGTAAGCCCCAGACGCCTGGAAATCCGCTTTACATGGGTATCCACCACAACGCTGGGCTCATGAAAAATATTTCCCCGAATTACATTGGCGGTTTTTCGCCCTACTCCCGGAAGACTGGTAAGTTCCTCCAGGCTTCTGGGAACCTCTCCATTGTATTCCTCACAAATTTTTCTGGCGCAGCCAATAATATTTCTTGCCTTATTATGATAAAATCCCGTTGGCTTAATATCCTGTTCCAGCTCCTCCAGATCTGCCTGTGCAAAGGCTTTCATATCAGGATATTTTACGAACAAATCCCTGGTCACCACATTCACCCTGGCATCTGTACACTGGGCGCTTAACATGGTAGCTATTAATAATTGTCCCGGATTTTCATGGTTTAAATAACATTTATATTCTCTGGTATACACAGCATCCAACCGCTCCAGAATATCCTTTGTCCTCTTTGTCATGCTTCCTCCTCTGTGAAAAAAGAGACTCTGGAAATTCCTCCCTGATAAGTAAGAGGATTTCTCTTTTTGTAATCAAAAACTACCGGATAGCATCCCTTCTCCGGCTTTCCTTCCAGCACATTATAAGTAAATACTTCCAGGTGAGTCATTTTTTCCATTTGTCTTGCCTGATATCCCTGATAATCCTTCAAAATTTCCGGCTGTTCTTCCTCTTTTGCATAAAAAGCCTGAATTTGTCTTTTGTATGGTTTTAAGTCCATAGCCCAGGATGGTCTGGTTTTCAGATTCTCTCTGGCATACAAATCAAGAACCATTAACTGATCATAAAATTCCAGGTACTGGATTCCCTTTTCCTGCAAGAACTCTCTTAAAATTTCATATCTGCTGATTCTGGCGTGAGATACTGCAAAATAGCCTTTCCGCTTATAAAAGTCCGCCAGTTCCTCATACATGGTAAAGGCATCCGGAAATTCCTTTACCAAAGCCTCCAGCGTATAAAAAAACTGTCCGCTATTATAATACACCTCTGTCATTTCCTCAATACCTTTCAGCCTGGAAATTTCTCCATAGGTCAGCCACTTTGTTTTCAATACCTCATAAGGCTCCTTGGACTTGTACACACAGCCATAGGCATCTGCCATTTCCTCCATATACGCTCCTTTCAGCACCTTGAGAAAACCTAACTGAAGCTGCTGTGGCCTTAATGCATATACATCACAAAAGGACTTCTGAAAACTCTTATAATCCTCATAAGGCAATCCTGCAATCAAATCCAGATGCTGGTGTACATTCTCTCCTTCTGCCACTGCCCGCACCTTTTTGCAGATTTCCTGAAAGCTTGTTTTTCTCCTGATTTCCTGCAAGGTTCTTTCATTGGTAGACTGCACCCCAATCTCCAGCTGAATGAGACCGGGACGCATGGCAGCAATCAGTCCAATCTCCTCCTCTGTAAGAAGATCCGCGGCAATCTCAAAATGAAAATTGGTGATACTATTGTCATGCTCCTTAATATACTTCCAGATTTCCATGGCATGTTCTTTCTTACAGTTAAAGGTTCTGTCCACAAACTTCACCTGGGGCACCTGATGATCCAGGAAAAACTGAAGCTCCTTCTTTACCAGGAAAACGCTCCGAAACCGCAGCTTCTTATCAATAGAAGAAAGACAGTAGCTGCAGGAAAAAGGACATCCCCTGCTGCTTTCATAATAAATAATCTTATGCTCAAATAAAGAAAGATTTTCATATGGAAATACCAGTTCATCCATATTCAGAATATCCCTGTTCCCTGTAAAAACCAATTTTTCTCCATCTCTGTATACAATCCCCGGAACATCTGCAAGTTTCCCTGGCTCCTGTTCCTGTTTTCCCCACTGGGCATAGGTTCTTACCACTTCTGCAAAAGTCTCTTCCCCTTCCCCACAGATTACTCCGGTTACCTGGGGCATTTCTTTTAGAAAATCCTCTGCATCATAGGATACCTCCGGACCTCCCACCCAGATTCTGGTCTTGGGCAAAATTTTCTTTACATCACGAATCAGCTCCCGGACAAAGGAGATATTCCAGATATAACAGGAAAAACACAATAAATCCGGCTTCTTTTCATAAATTCCCCTTAAAATCCCATCCTGCTGCTGGTTAATGGTATACTCTGCCAACTGGATTTCAGCTCCCGGACATCCTTTTTGTTCCGCATATGCTTTCATACTGTAAATAGCCAGGTTCGAATGAATATACTTGGCATTTACAGCAGTCAGTAACACTTTCATGCACGTTCCCTCCTGTTTATTCAAAGAAAACCGGCCCTTTCCATTTCCTTCTGTTCATGCAAAGTGCCGGTTCTGACTTATTTAGTTCTCTATTTCGTCTTCTGTAATAAAGCGGCTCTTATCCTGCTTCTCTTCTTTCTCTCTCTCATGTACCTTTTTCATCAGGTTATTTTCCTCATATGCACTTTCTTTCTTCTTCCCACTAAAGGTCATTTTCAAAAAAATAGGTGCAATAATCGTAGTAATCACCACTACAATAACCACAGGTCCAAGAAGATCGGCAGACATAAGACCCACTGCATTTCCCTTAGATGCTACAATCAGGGCCACCTCACCCCTGGAAATCATACCAGTACCAATCCGCATACAGTCCTGATTAGAATATTTACACAGCTTTGCTCCCAGTCCGCATCCTACAACTTTTGTAAGAACCGCCACAAGAACCAGCACTACTGCAAATACAATAATCATGGTACTCATCTTTGGAAGTACAACCTGCAGACCAATATTGGCAAAAAATACCGGTGACAGCAATAAATAGGACAGGGTACTGAACCTTCTTGCAATATAATCGGTATGGGTAGTCTTGGTAATAATCAAACCGGCAAAAAACGCTCCCGTAATATCTGCAACTCCGAAAAACTCTTCTGCACAGTAAGAAAATACCAGGCAGATTACAAACGCCAGAATTACAAACCGGCGCAGATCCCTTTCATATCCCTTAACCCATTTCTGGAACACAATATGTAAAAGATAGCCGCCTACTCCTACAAACACAAAAAATGCCACGATTTTTCCAAGTACCAGAAATACATTAACAGAAGAATCTGCCAGACTGGTAATAATAGTCAGGGCAATAATACCCAGAATATCATCAATAATAGCAGCTCCTAAAATTGCATTTCCTGCCCTGGTATTCAGTTTTCCCATTTCCTTTAATGTTTCTACGGAAATACTGACAGAAGTTGCTGTTAAAATAACACCAATAAAAATATTCTGAAGCATCAGGCTGGTACTTGCTGTGGATTCCAGCATACCCGGGCGGTTAAAATAAGCCGCAACAGCAAATCCTCCCACCAGTGGAATCAAAACGCCAAAAAGAGCAATGACAAAGGATGCTTTTCCTGTACGTTTCAATTCATCAATATCTGTTTCCAGACCTGCACAGAACATTAACACAATTACGCCGATTTCAGATACCTGGTAAATAAAGTCGGTTTGGTGAAGAATCCCCAGACAGGCTGGTCCCAAAATCAGACCGGCCAGAAGCGCTCCTACAACCTGAGGCAGTCTGACCCTCCTTGTTAAAAGACCGAAAACCTTGGTACTGAGTAAAATCAATGCAAGATCCAATAAGTAGGTATACGATTCCATCTTCCAATCCTCCATAAACTTTTTTATAAAAAAACCGAACTTATCTTACCACAATTTTCAGAAAATGAAAACAGAAAACTACTTGAAATTCAACATTTTTTGCTGTCTTTTTACATGGACTTACGCTCTGCAATCTCAGCCATTTTCGCTGCATTTAATCTGGTATCTCCATGTACTCTGCTGTAAGACAGATATCCGTTCATACGGTCAATCTTGGTAAGGTTGCTGGAACCGCATACCGGACATACATCCATCTCCAGCTCCTCATGTCCGCAGTCATCACAGTAAGCCAGAGACAGATTCACACCTTCATAATACCCAAGTGCCATAGCGCGTCTTACAAGAGCTCTGATAGCCTCTACATTATATCCGACAGGATAGCGGACATACTGGATTTTTCCTCCATTACACAGCTCCCAGAACCGTCCTTCGCAGTCCTGCTTCTCAATGGGACTCATATCCTCTGTTACGTGGCAGTGGAAACTGTTACTTACATAAGGTCTGTCAGACACACCTTCTACAATCCCATACATCTTACGGAACTGTTCTACCTGGAGACCACACAGACTCTCTGCAGGTGTTCCATAAATGGCATACAGATTTCCGTCCTCTTCCTTGTACTGATTAATCTTGTCATTAATATAGCGCAGAACTTCCAGGGCGAACTCTCCATCCTCCCGGATGGATTTACCATTATAAAGCTCCTGAAGCTCATTTAAAGCTGTGATTCCAAAGGATGCAGTCATTGGCTTTAATAAAGGCTTAATCTTGTCTGAAGGCTTCAAATTGCCCCCATAGAAGCCGCCCTCACAATAAGCCAGTGGATTGGTAGAGGCGCGCATTTCTCCCAGATAATCATAGGTTCTGATATGCAAATGACGAATCATCTCCAGATAAAAATCCAGCACCTCATAAAAATCCCTGTTTTCTGCTCTGGATTTTGCCAGAATCATAGGCAGATGCAGACTCACTGCACCAATATTAAATCTTCCCACAAAAACAGGAACATCCTGGTCATCTGCAGGCTTCATGCCTCCCCGCTCATACCAGGGACTTAAAAACGCCCTGCAGCCCATGGGACTGATAACCTTTTTATATTTTTTATACATGCTGGAAATATAGCCCTCTCCACTCATGGACAGCCAGTCCGGATACATGGTTTTTGCAGAACATGCAATGCCTGCCTCAAACACATCTTCCCCTTCTTTTCCCTCACCATGTATATTCTCGTCATACAAAAAGACAATTTTAGGGAACAGTACCGGTTTCTTATGCCCTTCCTGTCCCTGACCTTCCTTATGCACCTCCAGAAGAGAAATACTGCACATTTTTTCAAAACGTTCCATTCCAAGGCCAAGAGTGACTGTCACAAAAGGATAGTCCCCTCTGGAAGAACCTACGGTATTCAGCTTATACTCAATTCCCTGCCAGCCCTGATCGAAATCCCTGCGCACTTTATCCGTTGCATATTCTCTGGCTTTCTCTTCTGCCTGCTCCCACTTGGGATCCACATATTTCAGAAATTCTTCCTGATATTTTGCATAGCTTTTCTCAGCATAAGGCGCCAGAATCTTGTCTACCTCCGGTACAGTAAAACCGCCATACTGCTGTGCCGCTGTGCTTAAAATAATGTCTCCCATAACGTCAAAGGCTGTATCCAGGGTCTTTGGTTCGTTGTACCATACATTTCCCATCTCAAAGCCGCCCCGCAGCACATTTGCCACATCAAAAAGACAGCAGTTCATGGTATCCAGCCTTGCAGACTGGTCATGAATATAAATATAACCATCTTTGCATGCCTGAAGCTCATTGCGGTTCATAAAAAATTTCCGGTAAAGCTCTTTGTTCAATTCATTAAAAATCAGACTCCGCTTGGTTGCCACCAGAGCGCTGTCTGTATTCGCGTTGCTCTTATCCCCTATGTAGCGGATGGACTGGCTTTTGGTATAGACCTCGTCCATCATATGAATAAAGTCATGTTTATAATTCCGATAGTCCCGGTAGCTTTTTGCCACAGAAGGATTTACCTTTTCCAGAGCGCCCTCCACAATATTGTGCATCTCCTGTATGGAAATCTCATTGGTATCCAGAGACTGGGCTTTTTCCCTGGCGTAGCCGCAGATAAACTCCACCTCCTGATCCTGAAATTTGTACAGAATTCTGGCAGCCGATTTGTTTACTGCCTTTACAATTTTCTGGACGTCAAATACTTCCCTGGTTCCATCCTTTTTTACAACATACATCATCGCTTTCACCTCATAAAGTTTTACAACACTATATCTAGTATTCCATTATATTTTTTCTTTTGCTGTTCACAACATTTTGTATTCCACAGTATAACACTTTCCAGACGGGAATGGAAGTTGGAATGTTGCACAAATCTATACTGTATTCATCCACTTTCTCATTCATTCATTGTAAACATCACGTTTTAGAGGTTTTCTCTTTTCTAAAATTTTTGTTTTTTCCTGTCAGATTTTCTCTTTTTTGATTTATGGTAACCAGTTTCCGGTTTTGTGTTATTGAAACTGCACAATTTTCTATTTGTCAAGTCTAAATCTGGATTTCTCCGTCAAAAACAACTTCTGCCGGACCAGTCATGTACACCAGGTCTGCTTCTCTGTCCCAGAAAATCTTCAAATCTCCTCCAAGAAGCTTCACGGTTACCTGGTCTTCGGTATAGCCATTTAAAATACAGGCTACTGCCACCGCGCAGGCTCCGGTACCGCAGGCAAGCGTTTCCCCGCTTCCACGTTCCCACACCCTCATTTCTACGGTATTTCGGTCAATCACCCGCACAAATTCTGTGTTTACACTTTCAGGAAATACGCTGCTTTTCTCAAAATAAGGCCCCACTTCTTCTATCTTGAGATTTTTCACATCTTCCATATATACAATCACATGAGGGTTTCCCATAGATACAGCGGTCACTTCATAAAGATTCTGGTTAATGTTCAAAGGCTGTGCAATCACCTGCTCTTTTCCATAAATCATAGGGATTTCTGCTGTATTCAGAATCGGGGCGCCCATATTTACTTTGACTTCTTTTACTTTCCCATCTTCTACTGTCAAATCCAGATATTTTATACCGCTTTTTGTATTTACACTGATACTGGTTTTATCTGTCAGATGGTAGTCATACACATATTTGGCAACACAGCGGATGCCATTTCCACACATAGCTCCCTGACTTCCATCTGCATTGTACATTTCCATTTCAAAATCTGCCACATCCGAAGGTTTAATTAAAATCAATCCGTCTGAGCCCACACCAAAATGACGGTCACTGACCTTAATCGCCACCTGGGATGGATTTTCTACCTGCTCTCTGAAACAGTTCACATACACATAATCGTTTCCGATTCCCTGCATTTTCGTAAATTTCATTTCTTTCTGCCTCCTGTATAAATTTACAATGCTACAACAAAAGAAGCTGTCGCACAAAAATGCGACAACTCCTTAAAAATTTAGGATTGCGTTGTATAAGAAAATATCTTACTCTTCTACAACAAATTCATCTTTACCAACACCGCAAATCGGGCATTCCCAATCTTCTGGAAGGTCTTCAAACGCTGTTCCTGGTTCGATTCCGTTGTCCGGATCGCCTACTTCTGGGTCATATACATAGCCACATGGTTCACATACATATTTCTTCATTTTCAATACCTCCTGTAGGATATTATTTCTGCTTCTTTTAAATTCATTCACATTTTAGCATATCTAAAAAAGAAATTCCAGAGTAAATTTAAAGGATCCGCTCCGCAGGCGACGGGGCAGATCCTTCCAGCATGATTTTACAATAGACGATTGCGAATCTATTGCACTATATAAAGTTTATGGGTGCCGAATCCTTTTATCCAACATCCAACGCTGTTCTTATAAGAACTGAGCTGCAACAATGGCTGCAATCATCAATGGGATATTAAAGTGTAAGAATGTAGGTACACAGGTGTCCCAGATGTGGTCGTGCTGTCCATCTGCATTCAGACCAGATGTAGGTCCAAGTGTGGTATCAGATGCTGGTGAACCAGCGTCACCAAGAGCTGCTGCTGCTGACATCAGAACGATAGTAGCTGCTGGTGAGAATCCCATCTGATGGCACAGAGGAACATATAATACTGCCAATACAGGAACAGTACCGAAAGAAGTACCAATACCCATAGTTACTAACAGACCAATTAAGGTAATAATGGTAGCTGCGATCCATTTATTTCCTCCCATTAAGGAGATTGCACTTGTAACCAGGTCATTTACTGCACCTGTGTTCTTCAGAACCGTTGCAAAACCACCTGCTACTAACATAACAAATGCGATGAATCCCATTAATTTAATACCACCCTGGAACTGCTCATCAATATCTTTTGGTTTCACTGCCTGGAAGATAAACATAACCAGAAGTCCGCCAAGAGCTGCTACTGGGAGAGAGCCAAATTTAATCTGAAGTGCAACTACTACTACGATGGCTGCCAATGTTACCCAATGCTGATATTTCAGTGTCAAATCTTCTGTTTCCGTTACACCTTCCAGCTGAACATCTTTGTATTCACGAGGTTTTCTGTATGTAACAAACAAAGCAATTGCCAGACCAATAAGCATAGCAACTGCAAGAATCCAGTTTACTGCTGTAATATCTCCAACACTAACCTTCCAGCCAAAGTCTTTTGCATTATCATTGATGTTATCTCTGATAATACCCATGAAAATCAAACCAAATCCCATAGGAACTGCAATGTACGGAGCTTTATGACCAAAAGCAATAGTACATGCAACACCACGTCTATCCAGTTTCATCTTGTTCATCATAGCCAGTAATGGTGGAACCAGAATTGGGATGTATGCAATGTGAATCGGAATAATATTCTGAGATGCACATGCAATTACCAATAAAATACCAATCAGAATCCATTTATTTCCGCCTACTGCTCTCGCAATTTTTTTTGAAAGGATTTCTGTGATACCGGTATAAGCCATAGCAGAGGCAAAAGTACCAAGCAGTACGTATGCCAGTGCTGTTTCTGCATTACCACTGAATCCGGCAATTACAGAACTCATAATACTATCATCACCAACAAGCGGCAGTCCACCAATCAGACCTGCCACAAACAGTGAAACTAACATGGACAATAATACGTTTACTTTTAACAGGCAGAGTACGCACAGAAGCAACACTGCCACAATTACAGGATTAAGTAAATTTTCCATAAATAAACCTCCCTCTTTTTTTGTTAGCTGCAGCTGCCAAAGGGGTCCCTCTCCAAAAACAACTGCAGCGCACCCTCGCTAAGATTTTTTATTTTGTTTCAATTGCTCCGCCAATTGCTTCTTCTACTGCTTTAATCAGAGAACCATTTGTAATGATTTCTTCACAGTAGTTGATATCTCCATATAATTCACGGTCATTGTCTAAGGTAGCAACCTGTTTACGGACTAAATCATAAGCAGCCTGTGTTCCTTTACCAAGACCTTTGTTTCCTCTCATGTCGATACCCTGGCAGGCAACCATCAATTCCATAGCCAGAACTCTTCTAACGTTTTTCGCAATCTCACCAGCTTTTCTAGCTGCAATAGTACCCATGGATACATGGTCTTCCTGTCCTGCTGAAGAAGGAATGCTGTCTACCGATGCCGGATGAGCCAGCACTTTGTTTTCAGATACTAATGCTGCTGCTGAATACTGAACAATCATGAAGCCTGAGCAAACTCCACCATGAGGTGTGAGGAATGCCGGCAAATCACTGTATGCCGGATTTACCAGACGCTCAATACGTCTTTCAGAAACGTTTGCCAGTTCAGCTACGCCGATTCCAAGGAAGTCAAAGCTAAGAGCCATTGGCTGACCGTGGAAGTTACCGCCTGAAATACCTGCACGGTCTTCCTTGAAGATAATCGGGTTATCTGTTACAGAATTGATTTCAATATTAACTTTATCTAATACATAGTTAATTGCGTCTTTACTTGCGCCATGAATCTGTGGTGAACATCTCAGGGAATAAGCATCCTGTACGCGGATTTCACCCTGGCGTGTAGTATTCTTGCTGCCTTCCAGTAATCTTAAAAGGTTTCTTGCTGTTGCAAGCTGTCCGGAATGTGGACGTACATCATGTACTCTGTGGTCTAATGCATCTACAACACCGTTCTGTGCTTCAAAGCAAAGAGCATCTGCGATATCTGCAACCTTCAGTAAATTCAAAGCATCATATAATGCCAGAGAACCTGCTGATGTCATGGCCTGTGTACCATTATTTAAAGCCAGACCTTCTTTTGCAGATAATTCTATTGTAGGAATACCTGCACGTTTCATAGCTTCTGCTCCTGGAAGCAGTTCGCCTTCATAGTAAGCCATGCCAAGTCCCAGCATTGGCAGAACCATATGAGACAGTGGAGCCAGGTCACCGGAAGCTCCCAGAGAACCTTTTTCCGGAATAAATGCCGTAACGCCTTTGTTCAGCATATTTACCATAGTTTCTACGGTTTCCAGACGGATACCTGAGAATCCTTTTACCAGGTTATTTACTCTCAGAAGCATGATACCTCTTGCAACATCTTCCGGGAATGGATTTCCAGCGCCAACTGCATGGGTAATAATCAAGTTTTTCTGAAGTTCTTTGCACTGGTCCTGAGAAATTACCACATCACTGAATTTACCAAATCCAGTTGTGATTCCATATACCACTTTCTCTTCTGCAACTAAATCATCTACTACTTTTCTGGATGCCAGAATATTCTGTTTCGCTTCTTCTGCCAGTTCCACCTCCGCATGGTCACGACAAATTGCTGCAATCTGTTCCAGTGTCAGGTCTTTTCCTGTAAGTGTAATTTTGCTCATAGCGCACCCTCTTTTCCTGTAATTATTATATGTGAAAGTATACAGATATAGGTGTCTAAAAAGCGTCAATAAATGTCATATTGCATAATATATTTTTTAGACACTTTCTCTTTTTGATATTTTTCTACATTTTCTCTACTTTTACAAATAAAAAAGCATGCACTTTTACTATATTATCACAGTGAACTGATACCACAAAAAATTATGCAGACCTGACGCTACCTGTCAGCAAGCCGGTCTGCATAAAATTCTTTTCTAATGATTAATGTAATTTTCCACTTGTTTCAGAATGCTGATTGTCGTAGGATTTTTAATCTTATGTGAAATCTTCCAGCTTTCTTCATAGCAGAGTTTTGCTTCCTCCTGTTTTCCTGTTTCCCATAACAGCATTGCCCTGTAAGCCAGTGCCCTCTCAAGCCCCCAGTAATATCCATGGCTTTTCAGACAGGAAACTGCTTTTTCCAGATACTCGTCTGCCTCCTCGTACTGTTTTTCCAGATACAGAACCTGTCCCATGCTGGAATAAAATTGTCCCAGTCCGTTGGTAACAACCTTTCCTGTTCCCAGTTCTATGGCAGCCTGATAATATTCTCTTGCTTTTTCAAAATCTCCTTTTGCCCTGCTTAAATCTCCCAGATATCCCTGGCAGGCAGCTATACTCATACTGAAATACTCCCTGTCGCTTACACAGTTCCGGAAAATTTCCATTGCCTCCCAAAGAACCTGCTCTGCCTCCTGATAATTTCCTTTATGAAGAAGATACCATCCTTTTAAACGGATAAAAACGCCTTTTTCCTCGCTGTTTTTTTCTTCCGCTTCCAGCATTTGAAGCCCCCGTTGTACATAGGTATGCACCTGCTCCATATCCTCTACCTGAATCCCATAAAAAATCATCTGCTTCAGGTTATTAAGAAGCATCTTTTTTTCTCCAAGAGTTTCTGCAAATTCCATACTTTTTTGGATGCAGGAAACTCCTGTGTCATATTCTCCTACTGCAATTTTATAGCGTCCCTTAACATAGTTCATTTCCATTTTCATTTCCTGTGCCTGATGAGACTCATCGCTAAGACGGATTACTTCTTCTGCCAGTTCTAACATTTCTGCCGCGCCCTGAGTAACGCCGAACTCTGCATCACCATATTCAATCTCCCAATGAAGTACAGGAAAGTTTTCATTAATAATCGTATAATATTCCTTCAAATACTGAATTTTATATTCATAGGTTTTCACCTGGTTATGGCATTTCTCATAGTGGTGAATAATCATTGGGAGACACTGGAAATTTCGTTTGGTTTCTACCTGTTCTTCATAATAGGAAGCCAGCATTTGATGATACATGCGCCGCTTTCCAATACTTTGTCTCTCATACAGGTATTCCCTGAAAATTCTGTGTACAAACTTATAATAAATATTCCATCCAACCAGAACCTCCTTAATTAAATGGCGTTCCTGAAGTTTTTCCAATACGCGCAGAAGGCTCAGACGGTCAAGAGATGGAAGCAGCAGTTCTAACTCTTCAATACTGATTTTCTCCGGAAACAGGGAAAGGCAATCCAGCACTTCATTTTCAATTTCCGGAAGCCCTGCCAGTCTTGCTTTAATCAGATTGGTGGTTTTTGGAGAAATCTCCAGGGTATAGCCTTTTTCTCTGATAAGGTTCATAAGTTCCATAAGGAAAAACGCATTTCCATCTGTCATCTGATAAATATTTTCTTTTTTCTCCTCTTCCTTATCAAGCTGAGGAAGATATTTATGGAGTATTTCATTGGTCTCATCCCGGTTAAAAGACTGCAGTTTAATCACCTGGAGGCAATCCTTTCTGGTAAGCTTTTCCAGAGCCTCCATAATTTCTGTATCGCTGCTCTGACTGTAAGTACACATGAGTAAAATCTTATCAGTCCCAATAGTCAGAAGAATTCTGTTTAAAAGCTGAAAGCTCATCTGGTCCATCCATTGAATATCATCAAAAAACAGCACCACTCTGTGATGTTCTGTAATTTTACGGAACACCTTTAAGACAGCCTGCTCCATAATCTGATAGGTAAGCCGTCCCATTTTTTCTTCGCCGTCAGAAATGGTTCCCTTCAGCACCAGCTTCATTTCTTCATCATCACTTTGTACAAGCTCCTCTTTTAAAACACCATTTTCTGCGCATTGCCGGATTTCCCAGAAAATATCATTCCAGGGACGCAGGAAAAAATCCGCTTCATCCCGATAGCAGGCGGCAAAAAAGGATATCATCTGATTTCCACGGACAATCTGTCTTGCCTTTTCCAAAAGAGCTGACTTCCCCACTCCCTCTTCTCCTCCAATGGCAACACACTGTGGATGTTCCCATCTTCCGGTTCCTGTAAGGCACTGGCTGATTCGGTAGATTTCCTCTGCTCTCCCCATAAACGGTAAATTCCAGTTCATGTTTTCCACAGCTACATTTCCTTTTACATTAAAAATGCGGTGGAAAAGTTCTGTAATTTCTCCCGAAGGCTCTACTCCCAGTTCTTCATCCAGAACCTTTTCCAAATCATAGTAGAGCTTAATTGCCATATTATAATTACCGCTGGAAGCATAAATCTCCATAATTTCCTGGTACAGTTTTTCATTGTAAGGGTCATGTTTCAAAAGGATATTACTATATTTCTGAATCTGTGTCATATCCTTGACAGAGTTTGCCATAGACAGAAGCTCAGAGGCAGAATCCAGAATGGACTGATCATACTGTTCCTGCATGGATGCCATCCACTCTTCAAACTCATAGCTGTTTTTTATATGAAAATGAGCCAGGAATCCCTCTTCCTCCTGGTCCAGAATATTTTCTTTATCTACAGAATCCCAATCCACCTCTACGCAAGCCTCAGGATTCAGGGAAATGCTGGTATGTCCTGCAGTGAGCAAAACCTCTTTTCCCAAAAGTTTTTTTATCTGATATACAGCTTCTCTTAAATTTTTACGTCCTACATTCTCATTGTCAGCACCCCAGAGAACATATATAATCTCTTCTCTTGTAGCCGTTTTTTTTACACATAAGTAATAGAAGAATCCCTCTGCCTTTTTATAAGGGAAATTCACTCTTTCACCATTTTTTTCCACATACGGCCTGCCAAGAAGATGTACACTGATTTTATCCAAAATTCATCCCTCGCAATCTATATACTTGTTAGTATACTAATCTCTCAACTTATTGTCAACTAAAGAGAAATGCCGAAAAACCGTTGAATTTTTTGCCATGGCAGTATATGATGAAAGTATCAAACTATTTACGAAGGGGGACCTGTCATGACACTCCACAAACCAACGATTCTCTACTATGACCATGGAAACTCAGAAAAAAGAGCTGCTGTAGAAAAAGCGCTTCTGCCTCTTGGCATTGCCCTGGTTCCGGTTACGCCGCCTCAGTTTCTCCAGACGGTAGGCTACCTTGCCGGAGTAAAAGGATTTCCGTCCAGAAAATTATCACCCATGGAAATTCTTCCTGAAATTTCTCAGGAACTTATGGTCATGTGTAATTTTAAGGAAGAAACCCTGGACATGCTTCTTGGCGCCATGAAAAGCGGAATGGTTCCGCGCGTCGCCTTAAAAGCTATGCTCACCGGTCAGAACTGTTTCTGGACCTTTGCCCAGCTCTTTCAGGAATTATACGAAGAACACCAGCATTTTTATGGAAATGAGGGAATAAACTAATAGCAAACCTCTTCCATAGGAGACTCTATTTTGTCGAAAAGATTCTTTCACGCTCTTGTCACCCTGGCCTTTGCAGGACTTCTGTTTCTTAGTGCTGCTGCTTACCTTCCTGATATCATCACAGTAAGCAGCACGCCAGGAGGACTCGAACTCCCTATTTATTGTGTAGAAACCGAAAAACCTCAGATAGCGATTAGTTTTGACGCTGCCTGGGGCAATGACGATACACAGACAATTCTTGACATTCTTGCCAAACACAATGTAAAAGCCACCTTCTTCATGACCGGAGGATGGGTGGAAAGCTACCCCGATGATGTAAAAAAAATCTATGAAGCCGGCCACGACCTGGGAAATCACAGCCAGAATCACAAATATATGACGAACTTAAGTGATGAAGAAAAAACCAGTGAACTTATGACTGTACATAATAAGGTAAAAGAATTAACCGGATATGACATGTTCCTTTTCCGTCCTCCTTACGGAGATTATAACAACCAGGTTGTTACCAATGCCAAAAAGAATAACTACTACCCCATTCAGTGGAATGTAGACTCCCTTGACTGGAAGGACTATGGAGCAGATGATATTGTAAAAAGGGTCACGGAGCATAAAAATCTGGGAAACGGAAGTATTATTCTCTGCCACAATGGCGCAAAATATACCAAGGATGCTCTGGAACAGGTTATTATCAAATTAAAGGAAAAAGGCTATGAGTTTGTCCCCATTTCAGAATTAATCTACAGAGATAATTATCACATGAATCATGAGGGCCGGCAGATACCGGATAAAAAATAATGAAAAAATTTATATTTTTCCCAAAAGTGATAGAAACGTCTGCAAAAGAAGCGAATATATGGTATAAGACAAAATACAGAAGGGGATGATGACCGTTATGAAAGTCACAGAAGATAATTTTATTCCGCTGCTTTGCCAAAAACATGAAAAAGCGCTGGAATATTGCATGCTGCATTACGGCGGGCTGGTAAAAGCTGTAATACACCGTTATCTGGGTAATCTGCCTGAGTACGAAGAAGAATGTCAAAATGACGTTTTCTTCGCTGTGTGGAACCATATTGACGCTTATGACCCACAAAGGAATCCATTTTCTAACTGGATTGCAGGTGTTGCAAGATTAAAAGCCCTGGACTGCAAAAGGAAATATGCCTCTCATATGCTGGAAACCAGTTGGGAGGCTATGGAAGAAAAGGGACAACCTGTCATACACCAAGAATTTTCCGCAGAGCTTCAGGCTATAGAAACAGAATTTTCCGACGAAACCAGGCAAATGCTCTCTTGCTTAAAACCAAAAGATCAGGAACTTTTCCTCCGTCTTTACATAGAAGAGGAAAATGTAGACGAAATCAGCCAGTCTACCGGCCTTGCAAAACCAGTGATCTATAACCGCCTTTCCAGAGGCAGAAAACGCATTCGCAGCCTGTTTGCTGCAAACAGAGAAAGGAGCCTCCGCTTATGAATGAACAAATTTATAGTCTTTTAAACGAAATAGATAATCATTCAGATTCCTATGAACTTCCACCGGTATCTGATTTAGAAATGAAAGAATGGAAAAAACAGTTTTCTTCCCGCCGTGTTTCCCACCGCAGCCATAAAAAATATGTCGCTGCCGCAGTAGTATGCATTCTGGGTGGTTCTCTGCTTTTTCCTCCCACACAATTTATGGCTTACGCTGGTATGAAGACTGTCACCTACAACCTTTCCCAGTTTCTTGGGATTCAAAAGGACTTATCCCCCTATCGCACTGTTGTAGGAGAATCCATTACCAAAGACGGATATACGGTTACACTCAATGAGGTAATCCTGGATGAGAACATTCTTTATGTTTCTGATACTCTTACGCTTCCTCAAAAGGACGAATATTCTCAAACACAGACTCCACCTCTTGCAGATATTGACGTCTTTATTAATGGTAAAATGGTTTCCTGGGGCGCCAGCGGCGAAGCGGAATCTGCAGATGACTATAACATTGTTTCTTACAGAAGAATTGCTCTTGACAGTCTTGACTCCTCACAGAACCTGGATATTGAACTGCGTTATTCCATGGACACCAAAAGCTTTGGCAGCTTTTCTTTCGCCGCTACAGGCAAAGATCTGATGGCTTCCACCTATACAACTTCCCTGGATACCAAGATCATGCTGCCGGATAATACCTCTATCCATTTCTACAAATATTCATCAAATACTATGGGACAGAGGATTTTCTTTAAAACATCTACTCCTGATACAGTTCCTGACTATGATATTCTCTTAAAAGGAACCGATGACCTGGGCAATCCGGTACAATTTTCCATCCGTACTGTAAACGCAGGTGTTGGATGCATGGAAGTAGATACACTGAAAAACGGATATGTCAGTGATGAAGCGCAGGCCCTGACACTTACTCCATATATTTCCCAAACCCCTCAGGGCAATGGCAAAATAATCCAGGACTATCAGCCTGCTGGTGACAGTTTTACTATTACTGTAAAATAGAAACCTCTCTTCATATGAAAAGGTGACACAGAAACCACATGTCTGATGGTTTCTGTGTCACCTTTTTAATACTGCGGATGACAGGACTTGAACCTGCACGTCGTGGACACCAGAACCTAAATCTGGCGCGTCTGCCAATTCCGCCACATCCGCATTTGTTTCTACTTTGAAAGAAAAAAGTCCAAACCCATTTGGATTTGAACT
>ULQT01043147.1_pt1 | contig 40023 bp, 34 predicted proteins | sample 1954791 | NCBI WGS metagenome assembly ULQT01 (sample SAMEA4835663, study PRJEB28245) | human gut metagenome | biome: gut microbiome; material: fecal sample | place: Denmark | collected 2008 | reverse complement strand
ACACAGTCTCATCATATTATATAAAAAGAAATCATGGAGTTCATAAGGTCCTACTACATCCTCTGTAATCTGTGCAATTTTACCATCCTTATCCGGAGGCAAAAGTTCAGGAGATACAGGAGTATCAAGAATATCAAACAAAATATCTTTTAGCTTTCCATCAGCAACAATTTCAGCATAATACTGTATAAGGTATCTTATAAGAGTTTTAGGCACTGAACAGTTTACTCCGTACATACTCATATGATCTCCGTTATACGTAGCCCAGCCTAAAGCAAGCTCACTTAAGTCCCCTGTACCTACAACAAATCCATTGTATTTTGAAGCTATATCCATAAGAATCATAGTTCTCTCTCTCGCCTGAGAATTTTCATATGTCAAATCATGAATTTCCGGATTATGCCCTATATCCTCAAAATGCTGCATAACTGCATCTCTTATATTTATCTCAATTAATGTTGCTCCTATTTCCTTTACAAGGTTTACTGCATTGTTATATGTTCTGTCTGTTGTTCCAAAGCAAGGCATAGTGACAGCAACAATACCCTTCTTGTCCATTTTTGCAAGTTCAAAAGCCCTCGCTGTTACTATAAGTGCCTGAGTTGAATCAAGTCCGCCGCTTATTCCGACCACAACATTTTTACATCCTATGTGCTCTATTCTCTTTTTAAGTCCATAAGCCTGTATATTTAAAATTTCCTCGCACCTTTTTTCTCGTTTTTTCAAATCCTTAGGTACAAAAGGAGAAGGATCAACAAATCTGTTTATATCTTCACAATTTGGTTTGAAATCAATTTCAACTACAGTGTAATCTACATTATCTGTTCTAAAAGAGCTGTTTCTCTGCCTTTCGGTAATTATCCTGAATACATCAATATCTCCGTATGCAATTCCATTTTTAAACCTTTCAGTCTCTGCCAATGTGACGCCGTTTTCACTAATAATATTATGACCTGAATATACAACATCAGTTGTTGATTCGCCTTCACCTGCACAAGCATAAATATAACCGCCTATAATTCTTGCAGACTGACCTTCTACAAGAGCTTTTCTGTACATATCTTTACCTGTTATTTCATTTCCTGCTGACGGATTTGCAATAATGGTTGCTCCTGCAAGAGCATGGTTTAAAGAAGGAGGTATAACACTCCATAGGTCTTCGCATATTTCCACACCTAATGTAAGTTCAGGCATACTTTCAGACTTTATAAGTACATTTGTACCAAATGGAACATCTTCACCCAAAAAGTCTACAATTCTTGTATCACCTAAAGCTTCCTTAAACCATCTCATCTCATAAAACTCATTGTAGTTTGGAAGAAAACTTTTCGGCACAATTCCCAGTGTCATACCTTTGTAAAGCACAGCAGCACAATTATATAAGTTACCAAGATATTCAAAAGGGAAACCAACAATAACAATGATATTTTTACCAACAGTATATTTCTTTATTGTTTCAATACCCATTAAAGCTGATTTAATTAACCTTCTCTGCAAAAATAAATCCCCGCATGTATATCCTGTAACAGCCAATTCAGGGAAGACTATAATTTCTGCATTATTGCTGTATGCTTCTTCTATACAACTTATTATATTTTCTACATTATATCCGCAATCTGCCACTTTCATATCAGGAGTAGCCGCTGCCGTTCTAATAAATCCGAATTTCATAATATCCTCCTTACAGTATTTAAATACTTACCTATATATTAACCCATTTTACTATAAATTACCACATAAATTAATTAAACCTTTAGATTTTTAGTTTTTGTCATTTTTATACATAATTTTACAATTTATTTTATCTCTTTTTAGAAAACTTTTTAACATATACACTATTTTGTCAATTTTTGTTAAACGAAATATTAATTATTTTTTTAAAAAAATACATAATTTTTGTTGTAATTCACCATAGAAATATGTTATTATATATTTAAAGAAATCATAGCGAATGGAGGGATTGCAGCTATGCGTAAAAAAGAAATGATGGCTATGTTATTAGCCGGAGGACAAGGAAGCCGTTTAGGTATTCTTACAATGGATAAGGCTAAACCGGCAGTTGCATTTGGAGGAAAATATCGTATTATAGACTTTCCTATGAGTAATTGTGTCAATTCGGGAGTTGAAACTGTAGGTGTACTCACACAGTATCAGCCTCTTACACTTAACCAACATATTGGTATTGGTGTTCCATGGGATTTGGACACAAGAAACGGTGGAGTATCAATTCTTGCACCACATATGAGAGAAGGCGAAAAGGGTGAATGGTATTCCGGAACAGCTAACGCTATTTATCAGAACATTGACTACATTGACGCCAATAAACCTGAATATGTACTTATTTTGTCAGGTGACCATATTTACAAAATGGATTATGCAGCTATGCTTAAATATCACAAACAAAACAACTGTGATGTTACAATTGCCGTTCTCGAAGTAAGTCTCGAGGAAGCAAGCCGTTTTGGTATTATGAATGCCGATGAAAACGACAAAATTTATGAATTTGAAGAAAAGCCGGAACACCCAAAGAGCAATCTTGCAAGTATGGGTATTTACATATTCACATGGGACAAGCTGAGAGATGCCCTTATTGAAGATAACAAAATCCATTCTGACAGCGACTTTGGTAAGCATATCATACCTTCAATGCTTGATAAAGGTATGACACTTTATGCCTACAGATTTAAAGATTATTGGAAAGATGTAGGAACAATTGAATCATACTGGGCAGCAAATATGGAGCTTATAAAGACGCTTCCTGAATTTAACTTGTATGAAGACTTCTGGAAAATATACACAAACAGCAATCTGCAGCCTCCTATGTACACAGGACCTGAATCAGAAATAAAGACAAGTATTGTTTCCGAAGGCTGTGAAGTTGAGGGAAAAGTTGAACATTCCGTACTCAGTAAAAATGTTATAATTGAAAAAGGTGCTGTTATAAAGGATTCAATTATAATGGAAGGCTGTCATATTGGCAAAAACGCTGTAATTGACAGATGTATCATTGACCAAAACACAAAAATCGGCGATAATGTTATCATGGGTACAGGTGATAATATTCCTAATGAAGGAAAGCCTCATATTTACAATACAGGTATTACCGTTATTGGCAGCAGCACTACCGTTCCTGACGGAATTGAAGTCGGTAAAAACTGTGTAATTTATGGTCCTACAAAGGCAGACAATTATACAGATAACAAGCTTCCAAGCGGGCAGTCTGTAATTATTCTTGAGGGGGCGATTTAATTATGAAAGCTATAGGTATTATTCTTGCCGGAGGCAACAGCGAAAGACTTAAAACTCTTTGTAAGGTAAGAGCGATAGCGGCTATGCCCGTTGCATCTTCCTACAGAGCAATTGACTTTACACTCAGTAATATGTCAAATTCCTCTATTAATAAGGTTGCAGTTATTACTCAGTATAATTCACGCAGTCTTCAGGACCATTTATCATCAGCTAAGTGGTGGGATTTAGACAGAAAAGAAGGCGGTTTGTATATATTTACACCATTTCTTACAAGTGAAAACAATTTTTGGTTCAGAGGTGTAGCTGACTCAATTTATCAGAATATCTCTTTCCTTAAAAGGAGCCATGAACCTTATGTAGTAATTGCGTCAGGTGATGCTGTTTATAAAATGGATTACCAGAAACTGCTTGATTACCATATAGAAAAGAACGCTGATGTCACCATTGTTACAAAAGATATTGCAGGTACAACAAAAGATCCTCACGACTATGGTGTTGTAACCTTTGATGACAATATGAAGCTTACTTCATTTGAAGAAAAGCCTATTGATCCTAAGAGCGATAACATATCTCTCGGAATATATGTTATTTCAAGACCTCTTCTTATTAAACTTCTTGAGACAGCTATTCCAAAGGGATACTATGATTTTGTTAAAGATATTATTCTAAGAAACAAAAACAATTTAAATATATACGGATATAATTTTGACGGATATTGGAACACACTTAACAGTGTTGAGGCCTATATGGAAACAAATATGGATTTCCTTAAGCCTGAAGTTATGTCAATATTTAAGAGCGAACCTTATATCAGTACTAAACCAAGTGATGACCCTCCTGCAAAGTTTAACTCAACAGCAAATGTTAAGAATTCAATTGTAGGTACCGGTACTATTATTGATGGTGCCGTATCAAATTCTGTATTGTTCAGAAAAGTTACAATTTCCGAGGGAGCAAAGGTAAATAATTCAATCATTATGAAAAGCTCATATATTGGCAAGGGCTGTGTAATTGAAAATGCCATTATAGATAAGGAAGCCGTTATAAGCGATGGTAAACAGCTTATTGGTACTCCTGATGATCCTGTTGTTATTACAAAAGGACAGGTAGTTTAATATAAAGCAAACTGCGGTGTCAGAATAATCTGGCACCGCTTTTTTATAAAATATATTAAAAGAGTTTGTGAAAACACATATTTTCACAAACCCTTTTTAATATTTCAATTATTTTATCTCACTATATCCTGTTTACTGTAAGGTATAAGCTTGCCGCCTAAAACTAATTCATAAGTTTTTGCCTCAAGCCAGTCATTGTCAGGATTGTTTTCATTATAGTAAATATTAAATCCATTATCAATAATATTTGCAAAATCAAAACTTGCATTATTATTAAATCCATCAAGATAAAGATCACTGTCAAGTGCAAGAGTAGCATCCTGATCCATTGTTATATTAATATACCCTTTAACCTCTGTATCAATTTGACCTCCTAAGTAAGTGTTTCTATCTAGATTAATATCTAATACAGTCTTAGGATCAAGTACAATTCTTGTATTCTGAATTGTAGCTTCATCACTTAAATTAAGAGTAATATTATTTCCTCTTTCCTGCTCTTCTTTTCTTATATCAGGAGAATTAATTAACATTGGTGCATTAATCTTGTTTCTGCCCTTTATATTAATTGTAACATCACTTTCTCTTACATAGAAAGCAGAACCGCTTGTGTTGGTTATAGTAACATTTTCAAGGTTTATTTCGCTCTTATTATCATCTGTTGAAATTATATCAATTGCACCTGCATAAGTTCCTTTACCTACACCGGTTTTTGCATCTATGCTTACATTTGATAAATCCAGCTTACCGCCGTCTGCAACCAGTACAGCACCTTTATTTTCAGCAGCAGTAATTGATGTATTCTCAATTGACATTTTGCCACTGCGAACTTCTGCACTATATTTTGAGTCGTTTCCGTCAGCCTTAATCTTTGTACCTTCAACAGTTACTTCAGAATCATTGCCTGCATATACACCGTTACCATTAGTTCCTGTTGCAGAGCCGTTTTTCATTTTTATCACAGCACCATTTTGAGCTGCAACAGCATTTCCGCCAATAGCTGTAACATTTGTATTTTCTATATCTATTTCACTTTTATTATCTGCTGTGATACCATTATCACCGCTTACTCTTACAGTAGAATCTGTAACGCTTATTGTACCCCCATTAGCAGCAACAATAGGTTCTTTAACATCTTCAGCACTGTAATCTCTGCTTTCTTCAGCCTTAGCCTCTTCTTTCTTTTCTTCTTCCTTCTTTAAATCTTCTTCTTCCTTCTTTGCAGCGTCTTCTTCAGCTTTTTGTGCTTCTGAAACTTTGTATTCATCAATATACTTATCAAGCTTTGCAAACACTACAGCCATTTCAGCTCTTGTCATTGTTGCAGCCGGGTTAATATTACCCTTATCATCACCATTTATAACACCAATCTTATTAAGTGTGCCGGCTGCAAGCTTTCTTTCAATTGTAGAAAGCTGTTCACCGTCATTAAACATTGATATATCAGAGCTTATATTTCCGCCCACAAGATTATTGCTGTTTAAAGCTCTGTAAAGCATAACTATTGCATCCCCTCTTGTAATATCACTTTCAGGGAAATACATTCCTCTTTCAGTAATTACACCCGCACCGCAGCAATTTGCAATTGCCTGAGCATAGTATGAATTTTCAGGAACATCTTTAAGTCCATATGTAGCAAGTTTAGCTTCTTTAAATGTAAAAGTCTTATTAACAAGTACAGCGAAATCGCCTCTTTCAATGTTACTTCCCGGTGCATACATATCAGCACCTATACCTGAAGCTATACCATTTTGAGCAATATAATCAATATACTCAACAGCCCAACCATAATTATTTACAGTCACGTCTTTAAAATATTTTGAGTCACCATTTGCAGCCATTGCAGTTGTCCCCATAGTCATAGCCAAAGCTGCCGCTGCTGAACTAATTATAAATCTTTTCATATTCCTACTCCTTTCAGTATAAAATATCTTACTCTTATATTTTCTCATATATCGTTAAAAGTTGCAATATTTTTTTATTAAATTAACATTAAGTTTAAATATCAATATTACATTTTTATTTCAGTCTTTCCTTTAATGATAAAATATTTTCCTCAACTTTATGAATTATCTTTTTAAACTCTTCATCTGATTTTCCTGTAGGGTCATCAAGCCCCCAATTCTCGCTGTATTCTGCTTTAAGTGTAGGACAGCTTACATTGCACCCCATAAACACTGCTATATCAGGTTTAGGTATACTTTCAATCAGCTTACTGTACTGTTCCTTTTCCATATCAATATCATATATTTCTTTCATAATCCTTACTGCGTCATTGTTTATATTGGCCTTTATCTCCGTACCGGCTGAATAGCTTTCAAATATATCAGAAGCTAACTTACGTCCTAATGCCTCAGCTATTTGACTTCTGCATGAATTATGAACGCATATAAAAGCAACTTTAGGTTTACTTACACAATTTAGTTTGATTTTTTCCATATACAATCTCCTTTACATTACTTATATTATAAGAATTTAATTATAATTATTTTGCTTTACATAACTGCTTTAGCTAATACTTCAGTACTTGTTATATAAAATTGCTGACAAATCCCCAATTCATCACGAGTTATTTTTTTAATCACTTTTTATATAAACCTTTGTAATTTTTATTACAAAAGGAGCTGTTGCAAAATTAGATTTTATCAACAGCTCCTAAATTTAATTATTCAGTAAATTCACCGAATTTTCTAAATCTTTCATACCTTTCAGCTAAAAGGGTATCTACATCCTTAGCCTTTAACATTTCAATTTCATTTTCAAGTTTAGATTTAAGCAAATTAGCAGTAAATCCAAAATCATTCTGACAGCCTCCGTCAACTTCCTTGATAACCTTTTCAACTACATTAAGTTCAAGAAGATCATCAGCTGTTATTTTCATAACATCAGCTGCCTCTTTAGCCTTCTTAGGATCTTTCCAAAGTATACTTGCAAATCCTTCCGGAGAAAGAACACAGTATACTGAATTTTCAAGCATCCACACTCTGTCTGTTACTGTAAGAGCCAACGCACCGCCGCTTCCGCCTTCACCAATAACAATAGAAATTGTAGGAACTCTTAAATTAGCCATTTCCATAAGGTTCTTGGCAATAGCTTCACCCTGTCCTCTCTCTTCAGCACCTACACCACAATAAGCACCGCTTGTATTGACAAAGTTTATAATAGGTCTGCCGAACTTTTCAGCCTGCTTCATTAGCCTTAAAGCCTTTCTGTAACCCTCAGGGTGCGGCTGTCCAAAGTTTCTTGCAATGTTTTCCTCCATTGTTTTACCCTTCTGCACACCTATTACAGTTACAGGTTCACCTTTAAGAAGTGCAATACCACCTACAATAGCAGCATCGTCTCTAAAATTTCTGTCACCGTGAAACTCTATAAATTCATCAAAAATATGCTCAATATAATCAAGTGCAGTAGGTCTTGATACCTTTCTGGCAATTTTCACCTTATCATAAGCCGGCATTATTCTTCACCTACTTTCTTAACATTGTGAAGCTTGAGAATTCTCTTCAAAACCGAAGAAAGCTTTTCTCTCTCAACAATAGCGTCAACAAATCCATGCTCAAGCAAAAATTCAGATGTTTGGAACTCATCAGGCAGTTTCTGCTTTATAGTACCCTCTATAACACGTCTGCCGGCAAATCCTATAAGAGTCTTTGGCTCTGCCAATATAATGTCACCAAGCATAGCATAGCTCGCAGTTACACCGCCTGTAGTAGGGTCGGTAAGCACAGTTACATATAATAAACCTGCCTCTGAATGCTTTGCACAGGCAGCACTTACCTTAGCCATCTGCATAAGAGACACAATACCCTCCTGCATTCTTGCACCGCCGGAACATGTAAACACAATAATAGCCATTTTATGCTCTGTAGCATATTCGAAGGCTCTTGTAATTTTTTCACCTACAACAGAACCAAGTGATCCCATCATAAATCCACTGTCCATAACAGCAATTACACAAGGTCTGCCTCCTATAGTACACTTACCTGTTTTAACAGCGTCTTTTAATCCTGTTTTTTCCTGCAAACTCTTTATCTTAGCAGAATAATCAGGAAAGTTAAGTGGATTTTCAGACTCCATATTTATATCAAATTCTTCAAAGCTATCTTTATCAGCAATAGCTCTTATTCTGTCTCTTGCATTCATTCTGAAAAGCTTTGCACACTTTGGACAAATTTTCAAAGAACCTAAAGCCTTCTTTTCAATAATATTTCCGCAGTCAGGACATTTAATATGTCCTTCAGGAATTTCCTCTTTCTTTTCAGTTACCTTTTCTTCTTTTTTTTCGGATTTTTCCTTTTTGGGCATTGTTTCCTTTATTGCCTCAACCTTACCTTTAAGAGTATCAACACTAATTTTGTCAATGCCGGATTTAATATTTTCAAACAATTTCATTTTCAGCACCTCATTAGCCAATCATAAATGTAAGTTCGCCTTCGGCAACCTTTTTATCTCCAACATAAGCAACACCCTTACCAATACCGGCATTACGCTTAATTTTAATCATTTCCACTTCAAGACGCAATGTATCTCCCGGTACAACCTTACCTCTGAATTTAGCCTTGTCTATACCACCAAAGAAAGCAATCTTACCTTTAAAATCTTCCATTGAAAGCATAGCAACCGCACCTGTCTGTGCAAGTGCTTCAATAATAAGCACCCCCGGCATAACAGGTTCCTGAGGAAAATGTCCCTGAAAAAAAGGTTCATTCATTGTCACATTCTTAAGTGCAACACACTTTTTGCCTTCTTCCATTTCAAGTACTCTGTCTATTAACAAAAATGGGTATCTGTGAGGTAATATCTTCTGAATTTCTTTAATATCCAACATTTTATTACTCCTCCCATTTCTTTAAACAAAGTACACCATTATGACCGCCAAAACCTAATGTATTACTTAATGCGTATTTAACATCTCTTTCAACAGCCTTATTTACAGTATAGTTAAGGTCACATTCCTCATCAGGTACTTTATAGCCTATAGTAGGAGGAATAACTCCGTTTCTAAGAGCAAGCACAGTTGCAATAGCCTCAACCCCGCCTGTTGCACCAAGCAAATGACCTGTCATGGATTTTGTTGAACTTATATTAAGTTCCTTTGCATATTCTCCAAATGCAGATTTAATAGCTGTTGTTTCAGATGAATCATTTGCAGGAGTTGATGTTCCGTGAGCATTTATATAACCAACTTCACTCTTATCTATACCTGCCTCAGCCATAGCTGCTTCCATTGCCTTGCATGCTCCGTCAGGCATAGGTGCTGTAATGTGATGAGCATCACAAGTTGAACCATATCCCACAACCTCAGCAAGAATTTCAGCACCTCTTGCCTTAGCAGAATCAAGAGATTCCATAAACAATATACCTGCACCTTCACCCATTACAAATCCGCCTCTTTCCTTATCAAAAGGAATAGATGCTCTCTCAGGATCATCACTTGTTGAAAGTGCCTTTAATGCAGCAAAGCCGCCTATACCTAATTTACATATAGATGCTTCTGCACCGCCTGCAAGTACATAGTCACTGTAACCATGCTTAATACTTCTGAATGCTTCACCTATAGAGTGTGTAGCAGTTGCACATGCAGTTACAATATCAAGACAAGTACCTCTTGCACCAAATCTTATAGCAACATTACCTGCTGCCATATTAGATATAGCCATAGGTATAAAGAGCGGAGCAATTCTTGACATACCCTTTTCAGCCATTTTAATTGCCTGCTCCTCAATAGTGCAAAGACCACCAATACCTGAACCAATAATTACACCAAATCTATGCTTGTCTATGCCATCAAGGTCAATTCCTGACATTTTAACAGCTTCATCAGCTGCGGCCATGGCATAAATACTGAATAAATCATTTCTTTTAACTTCTTTTTTCTCTACAACAGATGCAGGATCAAAATCTTTGATTTCACCCGCACACTTAACTTTACTGTCTGTTGTATCAAAGCGTGTAATAAGACCAATACCGTTCTTACCGTTTTTTAAACTGTCCCAGAACTCATTAACATTGTTACCAATAGGTGTTAAAGCACCCATACCGGTAATAACTACTCTACGTTCCATAATTATCCTCCTAACAATTCAGACTATAAATTTCAATATTTAAACAAAATAACTGTTTTTTTAGGCTTTAAATGTCTATTACAAAATATATAAACATATTATACTAACCTTTTTAAAATTTTATATATTCTTCAATTCTTATCTGCCTATTACCATACCACCGTCAACAGTGATAACCTGACCTGTAATATACTTTGACTTTGCAAGGAAGAGAGCTGTTTCCGCAATTTCTTCAGGCTGTCCAAATCTCTTCAGCGGAATTCCCTCAAGAATTTGTTCCTTTACCTTATCTGAAAGCACATCTGTCATATCTGTTGCAATCATACCAGGTGCAATAGCATTGCATGTAATATTTCTTGAAGCAAGTTCCTTAGCAACACTGTAAGTAATACCCAAAACACCAGCTTTGCTTGCAGCATAGTTTACCTGTCCCACATTGCCGGCAAGGCCGATAACACTTGACATATTTATAATAGCACCGCTTCTTTTTTTCATCATAGTTTTATTTACTGCTTTAATCATATTAAAACAGCCTTTAAGATTAGTTTCAATAACAGCGTCAAAATCCTCTTCGCTCATTCTCATAAGTAAAGTATCTCTTGTAATACCAGCATTATTTATAAGCACATCTATTCCGCCAAATTCAGCAATTGCAGCATCAGCTAACTTTTGTGCTTCCTCTGTCTTGCTTACATCAGCCTGTACGCTAAGGCACTTTACTCCCATAGCCTCAATTTCATTTTTAACCCCTTCAGGAGATGTACTTCTGTAATTTAATACAATATTTGCACCCTCTGATGCAAATTTAAGAGCAATAGCCTTACCAATGCCCTTAGCACCGCCTGTAACTATAACAGTCTTATCCTTCATTATAAACCCAACCCTCCTAAAGTCTTTTCAAGCGTCTTTAAATCCTCAACATTATAAATTGCAACATCAGCACCAACTTCCTTTGCAGCCTTTTTCACAAAACTTGATAAAGTTTTTCCCGGTCCCATTTCTACAAAAGTGTCAACACCCAGTTCAATCATTTTTTTAACAGACTGTTCCCATTTAACAGGATTCATAACCTGTTTTGTAAGAATATCTTTAACCTGGCTCTTATCCTCAACAACCTCAGCAGTTAAATTTGTAATAACAGGAATAGTCATATCCTTTAATTCAATATTATTAAGTTCCTCACTGAGCTTGTCAGCGGCTGGCTTTAAAAGAGATGTATGGAAAGGTCCGCTAACATTAAGCATAACAGCTCTTTTTGCACCTTTTTCTTTAACAAGTTCACTTGCCTTTTCAACAGCTTCCTTATCACCGGCTATAACAATCTGACCTGGAGCGTTATAATTTGCAATCATACATCTGCCTGTTCCGGAAACTTCATTACAAGCTTCCTGAATTTTATCTGCATCAAGACTTAACACTGCACACATAGCACCCTCGCCCTTAGGTACAGCCTCAGTCATAAACTTACCTCTTTTTCTTACAAGCTTAACGGCTTCTTCAAAGTTCATTGTTCCGCTTACAGCATGAGCAGAATATTCACCAAGACTAAGTCCCGCAACATAATCTGCCTTTAATCCTTTTTCTTCCATAAGCTTATATACAGCATAGCTCATAGTAAGAAGTGCCGGCTGTGTATATTCAGTTTCATTAAGCCTCTCATCCTCACCAAAACACATTTCTGTTACCTTAAAATCAAGAACTTCATCCGCCTTGTCAAAAACCTCTTTTACACATTCATAGTTATCATAAAGTTCCTTACCCATACCGGCATACTGTGAACCCTGACCACTGAAAATAAACGCTGTTTTCATAATTTCCTCCATACTGTAAAAATAGATTATTTTATGTTATCTATTTATAATCTGCCAACTTATGTAAGCCGAAATTAAGCAATTCTTATTTTACAAGCTCCTCAAATTGACTCATTATTTCATTTATTATCTCTTCACAAGACTGTTCCTTGTTTACCATACCTGCAATCTGACCGCTCATTACAGAACCATTGTCAACATCGCCCATCCTAACGGACTTCTGCAAAGCACCTGTACCAAGCTGGTCAAATCTTGCCATATCAGGTTCTTCTCTGCCCATTTCTTCCTTTTCAGCCTTTAAGAAAGCATTTGCAAGTTTATTTTTTATTACTCTTACAGGGTGACCTGTAATATTTCCTGTAATAACAGTTGCAATATCATTTGCCTTCAAAATCTTTGCTTTATAATTTTCATGTACAGTACACTCATTTGCAACAAGGAAGCGTGTACCAATTTGTACACCTTCTGCACCAAGCATAAAACCTGCTGCCATACCTCTTCCGTCAGCAATTCCTCCTGCTGCAAGCACAGGAATACTTACAGCGTCAACAACCTGAGGAACAAGTGCCATTGTAGTCAGCTTTCCTATGTGTCCGCCTGATTCCATACCTTCAGCAATTACAGCACCTGCTCCAATCTTTTCCATTTTTTTAGCCTGTGCTACAGACGGAACAACAGGAATAAGGCATATACCATTTTCCTTAAACTTTTCCATAAACTTAGATGGATTACCTGCACCTGTTGTTACAACCTTAACCCCTTCTTCGCATACAAGGTCAACTATGTCCTCTACAAAAGGAGATAAAAGCATAATATTTACACCAAAAGGCTTATCTGTAAGCTCCTTGCATTTTCTTATTTCTTCTCTCACCACATCAGCAGGAGCATTACCTGCGGCAATAATACCTAATCCCCCTGCATTAGAAACAGCAGAAGCAAGACTTGCATCAGCTATCCAAGCCATAGCACCTTGAAAAATAGGGTATTTTATACCTAACATATCACAAATTCTAGTTTTCATCAATTTCACCTTTTCATTGCCTTTCTTTATTTATATGAATATAAAATTTACCATTCTATCAGTATACTGCCCCAGGTTAAGCCACCGCCAAAACCTGTAATAATAATTTTATCGCCCTTTTCAATGAGCCCTTCTTTATCCATTTCCGCTAAAGCAATAGGTATACTGCCTGCAGAAGTATTTCCGTATTCAGAAAGATTTAGATAAAACTTTTCAATAGGCATTCCAAGCTTTTTAGCAACAACATCAATAATTCTCGAATTTGCCTGATGAGGAATAACATATTTAATATCATCAGCAGAAAGTCCTGCATTTTCAAGTATGTTCTTTATACTTGCAGGGACTACTTTAGTAGAAAAGTTAAATATTGCCCTTCCGTCCATAGCCAGATACTTATTATCATTTTCTTCAGCTTTACAAAGCATATTATTTACCTGCCTGCTGCTGCCTGTAAGTTTAAGTCCGTCCTCACCTTTGGCATGCAGATCCTCAGCAAGTATTCCGCCCTCTTCACATAGTGCAAGAAGTGCACCTCCGGCACCGTCGCCAAAGAGAACACAGGTTGATCTGTCTTCCCAGTCAACAATCTTTGACAATGTTTCCGCACCTATAACCATAGCTTTTTTGCAGGTTCCATTTTTTATAAACTTATCAGCTATACTCATTGAATAAACAAATCCGCTGCATGCTGCACTAATATCAAAGGCAAAAGCATTTACCGCACCAATAGCACCCTGCACAAGACATGCTGTACTTGGTGTTGCATAATCGGGAGTAATTGTTCCCACTATTATAAGGCCAATTTCCTCAGGGCTTGTCCCTGTTTTCTTTAAAAGCCTTTTTGCAACTTCTATACAAAGCTGTGATGTATTTTCACCCTCAGACAAATGTCTTGTCTTTATGCCTGTACGGCTATATATCCACTCATCATTGGTATCAACAACCTGACTTAAATCGTCATTTGTAACTACCCTTTCAGGTGCATAACTATCTACAGCTATAATACCTGTTTTCAACATAATTTTCTCCTTTTGTCAATAGTTTAAGCTTACCCTCTTTTAAGGAACTGATTAAGGCTTGAAAGAGCTTCAATAAACATATCTGCTTCGTAATCGGATAAGTCCATAATAAGAGACTTCACAAGTTCAAAATGGAACTTTTGATGAGCCTTAAAAAGCTCTCTGCCTTTATCCGTAAGACTAAGCATAAAAACACGCTTATCTTTATCATTTCTAGCCTTGTACACATAGCCTTTCTTGACCAAATGGTTAATTGCTACTGTAAGAGTTCCCATAGTTATGTCAAGCTTTTCAGCAACAGCAGACATAGTTTTAGGCACATAAGCACCAATTGCGTCTACTGTATGTGCCTCATTAACAGAAACATCTTCAAATCCACTTGCTTTAATAGCCAGCTGTTCACTTCTTGACATATCATTAAAGGCACCACTTATAAGCCTATTTAATGTAACCATTGTACTTTCCATAAGCCAATGCCTCCCCAAATACTTTGATAATCAAAGTATATACTATTTAAGCCAAAAAGTCAATATGATATAAGGCTATAAGTATTATAGGGCACAAACTTTCACTTCAAATTTACACCCTTTTTGTACTTTCACTGCCAACTGACATTTTCAGACATTTTTCATAAAACTCCGGAAATTTCTTTTTTATACTGCATGGCTTAAAGCTGCTGTCCACAAAACAGTGTTCGGTCTTTCCTGTTACCCTTAATTCCTCTGTTACAGCATCTGTTATTTCATATACAAAGCTCATTTTTACCGGTGTTATTTTTTCAATCTTTGTTTTAACAACAACATCATCACCATAGGCGGCCCCTGATTTATATATTGCATTTACACCAAGCACCGGTATCATAATGCCTATATCCTCCATTTTCTTATAGCTGTACCCCATTTCATTCATACAGAAAATTCTTGCTTCTTCAAACCACTTTATATAATTTGAATGGTGTACAATCCCCATTTTATCGGTTTCATAATACTGAACCTTTCTTATATAGTCTCTCATTGCATATCATCTCCATTGTTTAGTTATCTGTTATAATTATACCATACTATTTTTATTCAATCAAATCCTAAATACACCTATTGACAATACCTTAAACAAAGTTTACAATAAATTATAAACCCGATTTTAATCATAAGGAGAATGTTTATGCAGAAAAGGACAAGAAAAAAGAATTCAGCGGCAATACCTGTTGCATTCTGCTGCCTTGTAATAATGGCAGTAATGATTACACTTTTTATGATGCCGTTTTTTAATATAAAAGAAATCAGAGTTACTGGAAATGAAGCTCTTACACAGGAACAAGTCAAAGGCTATTTGTCATTTAAAGAAGGTGACAACGTCTTCCTTTTTAATAAATCAAAATGTGCAGAAACAATACTTAACAATCATTATGTTAAAAGTGTAGAAATAAACAGAATACTGCCCTCAACAGTAGAAATTACAATAAATGAATATAAATTGAGGGGATATGTCCCTTATTCAGGCAGCTATCTATTTATAGACGGTGAGGGCAGGGTTCTTGACGTTCAAAAATCCATTACAAAGGCTCTTCCTGTAGTTGAAGGACTTAAATTCAGCAATGTAACCGTTGGCGAAATTTTACAGGTAGACAATCCGTCAACATTTGAAACAATGGTTCATTTATCTAAACTATTTGAAAAATATGAACTTTTGTCAGATGTTATAAGAGTTGATATGACAGATGTATCTGATATACATCTTTATACAGGAAATGTAGATATTAAATTCGGAAGTTTCGATGATGCGAACAGGAAACTTTTAATGCTTATTGAGGTGCTTAAAACTTTTGACACAAGTGTACCGGGTACCATTAATCTGACTGCTGACAAAGCAACTTACAAATATATGCTTTAATTATATTTTTGTGTAAAATTTTGTGCTTTTTTGGCTAAATCCAACAAAGTTCAAAAAATATATTATTTTCCTCTTGAAATATGAAATAAAAAAGGTTACAATATAATGTAATTATAATGTAATTGGTTTATTATATTATGTAAACAAGGATATTTTTTAATATATATGGAGAGATACATAGGAGGTATACCATGATTGAGGTTCTTAATGAAATGAACGATGTTGCCAAGATAGTAGTTCTTGGTGTAGGAGGCGGTGGCTGCAATGCCGTAAACAGAATGCTTTCCTCTAATCCCGAAGCTATTGACTTTATTACAGTTAACACAGATTCAACAGCTCTTGAAAATTCAGCTGCTAAAAAGAAGATTAAAATAGGTGCAAAACTTACAAAAGGCTTAGGTGCCGGAGGCAGACCCGAAGTTGGAGAAAAAGCAGCTGAGGAAACTGCAGCTGAAATCTCACAAGCTCTTGAGGGTGTTGATATGGCATTTATTACTGCCGGTATGGGCGGCGGTACAGGTACAGGTGCAGCACCGGTTGTAGCGAGAATAGCTAGAGAAATGGGTATACTTACTGTTGCAGTAGTTACAAAGCCTTTTAAGTTTGAAGGACCTAAGAGAATGAAATATGCTCTTCAGGGTATTGAAAATTTAAAGGAATATGTTGATACACTTCTTGTAATACCAAACCAGAAGTTAATTGAAACAGCAGACAAGTCAACTACAATGGGTGAAGCTTTTGCAATGGCTGACAGCGTATTAAATCAGGGTGTTACAGGTATTTCTGACCTTATTACAAAGCCTGGTGAAATTAATGTCGACTTTGCTGATGTATGTACTGTTATTTCAAATCAGGGACTTGCACACTTTGGTATTGGTGAGGCTGATGATATTCAGGAAGCTGCAAAAATGGCTATTACATCACCATTGCTTGAAACTTCTATTGACGGTGCAAAGAGTGTTATTGTCAACTTTACAAGCGGACCTGAACTTAACCTTATTGAAGCTAATGCAGCTGCAGAGCTTATTTCTGAAGCTCTTGACCCTGAGGCTGAATTTATCTTCGGTACAGTAGTTGATGAAAATATGGGAGACAAAGTTAAAGTTACTGTTATAGCAACAGGTCTTATATCTGAAGATGGCTCAAGAGTACAGCCAAAAGCAGCACAGCCTGAAGCCCCTAAGACAGTTTCAGCTCCTGCTCCTTCATCATTTAGAACTTCATCTTATTCAACACCTGCTCCTCAGTCAGCACAGGAAGATGAAGAGGACACATCAAGCGATTTAATTATTCCTACTTTTTTAAGAAGAAGATAATTTGTTTATTAAGGGCTTTTTGCTTTCGCAAAAGCCCTTATATTAACTATTGGAGGTATTTTCTATGTTTAGAACAAAACTTTCTGACAGAATTCTTCCCGAATATTCCAAAGGCGAGGAAATATTTAATATGGTCAGCCATATAGTAGGGGGAGGATTATCTATAATTGCTATGGTACTTTGTATTATAGTATCAGCATTGCATCATAATCCGTGGGGAGTTGTAGCGTCTTGTATTTATGGCGTCACAATGATTTCACTTTATACTATGTCCAGCATATACCACGGTTTAAAACCCGGAACTGCCAAAAAGGTATTTCAAATTATTGACCACTGTACAATATACTTTATGATTGCCGGTTCTTATATGCCTTTTATCTTCTGTACAATCCGCGAGCAAAGCCCCGCTGTATGCTGGATAATATTTGGAATAGAATGGATACTTGTAGCAATTGCAACAACCCTTACAGCAATTGACCTTGAGCGTACAAAAAAACTTTCTATGGTATGTTACATAGGTATGGGATGGACTATTATTTTCTTTTATAAATATCTTGCAGCAGGACTTGCGGTTCCCGGAATAGTTCTTCTTGTCCTTGGCGGCGTTCTTTATACACTCGGTGCTGTAATATATAGTTTTAAAAGGAAATATGCACACAACATTTTTCATATTTTTGTAGTACTGGGAAGCATTGTTCATTTCTTTTCCGTTATTATTTATGTTTTATAAATAAACATATTTTCAGAAATGACAGTTTGCTCAACAAGTTGCAAATTTAAACTATTAAGACATTATATAAAGTTATTTGTGTCTTGCAAAGAATAACAATCAAAACATAGTTTTATATTATTGTTTATTTTCTATTTGATGTATCTATTTACTTTAATGTATAAATTTATATAAATTACAAAAAATACTTTCTAAGAAATGCAGACTAGAACAAATTGTTTACAGATTGCAAATTAAGAGGAGGTATTTTTTATGCTAAAAAAACTCATAGCATTTACATTGACACTATCATTATTTACAGCATCAGTTTATGCAGAACCGCCTGCTATAGATGCAAAGTCTTATATATTAATGGAGGCTTCTACAGGTACAATTCTATCGGAAAGCAATTCAGACGAACCCCTTCCGCCTGCAAGTGTTACTAAAATTATGACGCTGCTTTTAATTTATGATGCCGTCAATTCAGGTAAAATTAAATGGGAAGATATGGTTTCCGTATCAGAACATGCTGCAAGTATGGGCGGTTCACAGATTTTCCTTGAACCCAATGAGCAGCAAAGTGTAGAAACTCTTACAAAGTCAATAGCTATTGCATCAGCAAACGATGCTGCTGTTGCAATGGCAGAATTTATTGCAGGCAGTGAAGAGAGTTTTGTAAATATGATGAATGAAAAAGCAAAAAAAATAGGCATGAAAAATGCTACTTTTGTAAATGCCTGCGGACTTGATACAGAAGGACATAAAATGAGTGCAAAAGATATTGCAATTATGAGCCGTGAATTAATCACAAAGTATCCAGACATAAAAAAATATACAACCACCTGGCAGGATACAATTACTCATACCACATCAAAAGGTACAACAGAATTTGGTCTGACAAATACAAATAAACTTATTAAGTGGTACAAGGATGCAACAGGTTTAAAAACAGGATCAACAGGAAAAGCTCTTTACTGCCTTTCAGGCACAGCTTTAAGGGATGGTATGGAACTTATAGCTGTTGTAATGGCAGCACCCAACCCAAAAGCCAGATTTCAGACAACTATGAAACTTCTTGACTACGGATTTGCAAATTACAGATTGCAAAATGGTAAAAAAGCAGGGGAAATCGTAGGACAGGTACCTGTATACAAAGGTATGACAGATAAGGTAAACGGTGCAGTTGCATCTCCTGTTAATATAGTTACTCCAAAAGAAAACAAGTCAGAACTTGATTGCAAGGTTGAATTAGAAGAAAGCATAAATGCACCTGTAAAAAAAGGTGATAAATTAGGGGAAATCATTTACTACACTAATAATAAAGAAATAGCACGTACCAACGTAGTAGCAAATGAGGACATTGAAAAAGCAAACCTAACCAAAAATATTTCAAGACTTCTTCAAATGTGGTTAAGCTAAAGTACGCATATAAACTATACTATACTTGTTTTTTAAACAGGAAAAAGGCTGCATAATGCAGCCTTTTTAATGAAACATACCATGTACAAAACTTCTTTTTACTTACACAAAACTTTATACATATGAATTAAAAGCAAAATTGGATAAAATATTAGCTATCAGGTATGTTCCATATATCCATATAATACCATAATTTTATTGTACAAAATATATTTGTCATAAATTGCAGCTTTTTAGTAATAAAATGTATTTTTTTGTCGAACCATTTTGAGTTTATACCATAATTATTAATTAAAATATTATTTTATATCTGCATAAAGTCCACTGCCGTCATAATCAATATAAATAATACTGTCAGGTTTTATATCATTTGCAATAATCATTCTTCCTACCAATGTTTCAACCTTAGACTGTATAAATCTTCTCAAAGGTCTGGCACCATACACAGGGTCATATCCACAGTCAATAATATACTGTTTAGCTTTGTCACTGACTTCAATAGAAACCTGTTTATGTGCAATTCTCTTATTCAAATCTTTAAGCATAAGATCAACAATAAAACCAATTTCATCTTTAGCCAGCGGTTTATAGAATACAATTTCATCAAGTCTGTTCAAAAACTCAGGTCTGAAACTTGTTTTAAGCAAATTGCTCACCTGGGCTTTAGCCTCTTCGCTAATAGTATTGTCAGACTGTATACCCTCAAGTATAAAGTTTGAACCAAGATTTGATGTAAGAATAATTATTGTATTTTTAAAGTCAACAGTTCTTCCCTGTGAATCTGTAATTCTGCCGTCATCAAGCACCTGCAAAAGCACGTTAAATACATCAGGATGTGCCTTTTCAATTTCATCAAAAAGGACCACTGAATAAGGCTTTCTTCTAACAGCTTCTGTAAGCTGTCCGCCCTCCTCATATCCTACATATCCAGGAGGTGCACCTATAAGTCTTGATACACTATACTTTTCCATATACTCAGACATATCAATTCTTACTATATTTTTTTCATCATCAAATAATGCCTCTGCAAGAGCCTTTGCAAGCTCAGTTTTACCAACACCTGTAGGTCCCAAAAACAGAAATGAACCAATAGGTCTGTCAGGGTCCTGAATGCCTGCTCTTGAACGTATAATAGCCTCGCATACTTTTTCAACAGCTTCATCCTGACCTATAACTCTTTCATGAAGTATATTGTCAAGATGCAAAAGCTTTTGCCTTTCTCCTTCAACAAGCTTTGATACAGGTATACCTGTCCATCTGCCAACAATTTTAGCAATTTCCTCTTCAGTTACCTTATCTCTTAAAATTTTATTCTCTCTTGTACCGCTTTCTCCCCTGCTTTCTTCAGCCTCCAGCTGTTTTTGCAGTTCAGGAAGTTTACCGTATTTAAGTTTTGCAGCTTCATCAAGATTATAATTTCTCTCAGCAACCTCAATCTGCTTTGTAACTTCTTCAATCTGTTCCCTTAACTTCTGTACTTTGTTAATGTCAGCCATTTCATTTTCCCACTGTGCTTTCATAGCAGCAAACTGACTTCTGTATTCCGCAAGCTCCTTTTGCACATTTTCAAGCTGTTCCTTTGAAAGCTTGTCATCTTCCTTTTTAAGTGCAGCTTCTTCAATTTCGTGCTGCATAATCTTTCTTGAAATCTCATCAAGCTCAGCAGGCATTGAATTCATTTCTGTCTTGATTGTCGCACAAGCTTCATCAACAAGGTCTATCGCCTTATCAGGTAAAAATCTGTCTGTTATATATCTGTTTGAAAGTGTTGCAGCAGCAATTAAAGCCTGGTCCTGAATTTTAACACCATGGTATACCTCATATCTTTCTTTTAGACCTCTAAGTATAGATATGGTATCCTCAACAGTAGGCTCATCGACCATTACAGGCTGAAAACGTCTTTCAAGAGCAGCATCCTTTTCAATATACTGCCTGTACTCATTAAGAGTAGTTGCACCTATACAGTGAAGTTCACCTCTGGCAAGCATAGGCTTTAACAAATTGCCTGCGTCCATAGCCCCCTGACCTTTACCGGCACCAACAATTGTGTGCAGTTCATCAATGAACATTATTATTTTGCCCTCGGATTTTTTTACCTCCTGCAAAACAGCCTTTAATCTTTCTTCAAATTCACCCTGATATTTAGCTCCTGCAATGAGAGCACCCATATCAAGAGAAAATATTCTTCTGTCCTTAATATTGTCCGGCACATCACCTTTGACTATTCTCAAAGCAAGACCCTCTGCTATTGCAGTTTTACCAACTCCGGGCTCACCAATTAACACAGGATTGTTTTTAGTCTTTCTTGATAATATTCTTATTACATTTCTTATTTCAGTATCTCTGCCAATAACTGGGTCAAGTTTCCCTTTTTCAGCCATAGCTACCAAGTCTTGACCATATTTATTAAGCACATCATAAGTTGATTCAGGATTATCAGTAGTTACTCTTGCATTTCCTCTTACAGCCTTTAAAGCAGTTAAGAATCTGTCCTTTTCCACATTAAATGTCTTAAATATTTCCTTTATTCTGCTGTCAGGATTATTAATAATACCAAGCATAAGATGCTCAACTGATACATAATCATCGCCCATTTTGGATGCAGTTCTTTCAGCATCAGCCAAGGCTTTGTCCATATCATTTGATATATATATTTTCCCCTGCTCTCTTGCACTTCCACCAACTTTAGGAAATCCTTCAATAACTTTTTTTACAGCCGCTCCAAAGCTGCCAATATCAATACCCATTTTTATAAACAGTTCAGCACAAACTCCGCCGTCCTGAGAAATCAGGGCATAAAGTAAATGTGCCTGTTCAATTTGCTGATTACTGTTTTCCACAGCCAGTGTCTGAGCTAACTGCAAAGCTTCCAAAGATTTCTGTGTCATCTTATTCATATTCATATACAACGCCCCTTTCTAAAGGTCAAATTTTAAAAATACACTTATTATAAAACTTTACATATTCTCTCTCAATATTTTCTATACTCTCCTCTGCAAAGTATAATTTCATAATTTTATCAAAACCTGTAATATACTCAGAAATCATCTCTCCTATTTGATTTTCGTCATATTCATTACTTGGTAAGTTAAGCTCTCTTATATATTTGCCGTTAGACTGTATATACCTTATTTTCCTTTGCTGGTATTTTTCCTCTAAAGCATTCCAGATATTAAGAAAATTATTAAGCTCTCCAAGGAGCACAGCATTTTGTGTTCTGAATACAACTCTCAGCTCCCCTTTTGCAGAATTACCGTTCTTATTAAGTACAACAGAATATTTAACACTTGGGTTATATTTATACTTAAAAGAACTTTTTATCATAAGTGAAGTATCTCCGGGAGTAGACATTATTCTAAAAACATCTTTACCCGTTATAATATCCTCTACTGTTTCAAGAATGTTTCTTATATGCTGTTCAGGTGTTATATAAGCCACCTTTTCAGCTAATATTTGATTTATCATATTTGAACGGTTTGTACCCATTCTGTAAGCCATTTCATCAACAGCCTCTACGACTGCATCATTAAGCACTATACTATATACACTTTTACTCACAAACTATCACCTCACCTTTAATGATATTGTACCACTACTTTAATAATTTGTCAATAGTTTTATATAAATATTTTTACATTTTTTAATAAGCTTTTTATTTAATAAAAGTTTGTTGCACAAAAATAAGACTGTCCAAATAACATACATTTATAACCTTAAAATATATGTTCACCTTTTGAAACAGTCTTATTCTTATATATTTAAATATTACTTTTTACTTCGGCAAATATCAGCACAACTGCAGCCTGAACAGCCGCAACCACAGCCTCCGCCGTTTTTTCTCTTTTTTATCATACTTCTTAAAATCATTACAACTACCAAAATTAGTACAGCACATACAATAAAAGTTCCCATATACTAATCCTCCTTAAGCCTCAATACTCAACTTACTCTTAAACGCTTTATTTTCCTTATATGGTCTGAACAGCATATAAAGAGTAAGTGCAATTATAACAAGTGAAACAATCAACCCTATAATATCAGGAGTACCTGCAAAAATCATAGCAGTTTGATAAATAACAAGTGCTGTACAATATGCAAATACACACTGATAAGCAATAGCAAACACGGTCCACTTAGGAGAATTCATGTCTCTCTTAATAGCACCAATTGCAGCAAAGCAAGGTGCACAAAGAAGATTAAATACAAGAAAAGCATATCCTGCAGCAGGAGCATAGGCATTTTGTAAAGAGCCCCATATCTCAGCACCGTCTTCAGCAACTTCAGCAAATCCATATAATACACCAAATGTTCCCACTACATTTTCCTTTGCAATTAAACCTGTTACACAAGCAACTGTTGCTTTCCAGTCTCCAAAACCAAGCGGCTTAAATATCCATGCAAACAAATTTCCAATGCTTGCAAGCAAACTTTCCTCCATATCTACTGCACCAAAACTTCCGTCTTTAAAGCCATATCCTGACAAAAACCAAACTAATATAGTTGCAAGCAAAATAATTGTACCTGCCTTTTTAATAAATGACCAGCCTCTCTCCCACATACTTCTCAACACATTATTCACTGTAGGCCAATGATATGACGGAAGTTCCATAACAAAGGGTGCCGGATCACCGGCAAACATTCTTGTTTTCTTTAATATAACACCAGATATAACAATAGCCGCAATGCCTACAAAATACGCACTTGGAGATACCCACCATGCACCGCCGAACAAAGCTCCTGCAATAAGAGCAATTATCGGAAGCTTTGCACCGCATGGTATAAATGTTGTTGTCATTATTGTCATTTTTCTGTCTCTGTCATTTTCAATTGTTCTTGACGCCATTATACCCGGCACACCGCAGCCTGTACCAATAAGCATTGGTATAAATGACTTTCCTGAAAGTCCGAATTTTCTAAATATCCTATCCATAATAAATGCAATCCTTGCCATATAACCACAGGATTCAAGAAAAGCAAGAAAGGCAAAAAGCACCATCATCTGAGGAACAAAGCCAAGAACAGCACCGACACCTGCAACAATACCGTCAAGTATAAGTGCAGACAGCCATTCGGCACAGCCTATACTCTCAAGTATATTCCCAACTAACACAGGTACACCCGGTACCCACCACCCATAATTTGATTGATCAGGCTCTTTAACAGCCGCTGCTTTTTCAATTATTTCATCAGTAATTGTCACCTCTTCAACAACTTCCCCGTTTTCATCATTTATTTCAACTGTATTATGACCTTCCTCCAGGGCAGCAAGTATTTGCTCTGCTCTGTCAAATTTACCTGCAGCTTCCTCATAAGCATCTTTACCATGATTAAGGAAAAAGAAACCATCTCCAAATAATCCGTCATTAGTCCAATCTGTTACCCATGTACCAACAGTTGTTACAGATATATAGTATACAACAAACATCACTGCTGCAAATATAGGCAGTGCCAGAAATTTGTTAGTAACAACTCTGTCAATTTTATCCGATACAGTCAGACAGCCTTTGTTTTTCTTCATATATGTACCTTTAAGCATATCTGCAATGTATACATATCTTTCGTTTGTAATAATGCTTTCACTGTCATCGTCCAGTTCATCTTCAACGCCGCTTATAATCTCTTCAATATTTTTTAATACACTGTCATTAAGTTTGAGCTGAGCCATAACTTTTTCATCCCGCTCAAAAGCCTTAATTGCAAACCACCTCTCCTGTTCATCATCAACCTTTCCCTTTAAGGCCTCTTCAATATGAGCAATTGCGTGTTCTGTTTCCCCACTGAAAGTATGCATTGGAACTGTCTTTGCTAAACTTGCTGCCTTTATAGCTTCATTTGCCGCTTCTTTAATACCCATACCTTTTAATGCAGATATTTCAACAACCTTGCAGCCCATCTGACTTGAAAGCTCATTAATATTAATTTTATCGCCTGTTTTTCTTACAATATCCATCATATTAACAGCTATTACAACAGGTATACCAATCTCAGTCAGCTGTGTTGTCAAATATAAATTTCTTTCAAGGTTAGTGCCGTCTACAATATTTAATATTACATCAGGTCTTTCATTAATAAGGTAAGTTCTTGCAACAACTTCTTCAAGAGTATATGGTGACAACGAATAAATACCCGGTAAATCAATTATAGTAACCTTATTATTAAACCTTAGTTTACCCTCTTTTTTTTCAACAGTTACCCCTGGCCAGTTACCTACAAATTGGTTTGAACCTGTCAGTGCATTAAATAAAGTCGTCTTTCCACAGTTTGGATTACCCGCAATTGCTATTTTAATACTCATTTACAATACCTCCTATTTATTAGCAACGTCCACCTGTATCATTTCAGCATCGGCCTTTCTTATTGAAAGCTCATAACCTCTTACCGTAACTTCAACAGGATCACCTAAAGGAGCAACTTTTCTTATATTTACTTCAATTCCTTTTGTAATTCCCATATCCATGATTCTTCTCTTTACAGCACCCTCTCCGGTCAGTTTCAAAACCTTAAGAGTTTCACCTACTTTAGCTTCCTTTAAAGTTTTCATAATATCCTCCTAAACCATAATTTTACTAGCCATTTCCTTGCTTAGAGCAACTCTTGATTCCTTAATATTTACAATTAAATTCCCGCTCATTACAGAAACAACAGTAACACTGCTGCCCGTAACGAACCCCAAATTTTTCAGAAATTTTTTAGTATCTCCCTTTCCTCCAACCTTTTTGATTATACTTTCCTCTCCTACCTGACATAATGTTAAAGGCATCATAAACCCCTCCTGTTTATATTAGCTTCTACTAATCAAATTAGCTATAGCTAACCCATTATTTAAAAAAATATAGGTATTTTCTAACAAACAAAGCAAAAGCACCATTATAATTAGCAGCATCTACCCCAGTTAGCTAATCCTAACTACATATATAATACACCAGTTCATACCATCTGTCAATAGAAATTTTACAAAATTATTGTATAAAAAAAGAACCGTTTAATCGGTTCTTTTAATATTAAGCATATACTGCTTTCTTTTTATATTGGTCTTTCTTCCTGCCCCTGTTATATTTCCCTCTTTTATTTTCACCCTCATTATTCAGTTCTCTGAATTTTGACCTGGTATCACCCATTTTCAAAGGAGATGCTTTTGCTTTTGTTTCTCTTAATATGCCTTTTAACTTACCCTTTTCCTTAGGCACTACAAAAGTATATGCAATACCTGTTTTTTCAGCTCTGCCTGTACGCCCGATACGGTGAACATAACTTTCTGCGTCTCCCGGTATATCATAATTTATAACAGCATCTATTCCGTTGACATCAATACCCCTTGCTGCTATATCAGTTGCTACAAGTATACTTACCTTACCGCTGCGGTATTTTTCCATTACTCTGTCTCTCTGTCTCTGACGCAAATCACCATGTATAGCATCAGCAGAAAAGCCTGCACCGTTTAGCTGGTTTGACAGTTTGTCTGCCATAGCCTTTGTTGCTACAAATACAAGAGATAACTTAAATCTTTTTTTCTCAAATAAATTAAGAAGATTTTCTGTCTTTGTATTCCCTCTCATTTCAACATAATACTGTTCTACTTTATCAACAGCCATACTGTTTTGCTTTATTGAAATATTTTTTGCATCCTTCTGATAATCCTTGGCAATTTTCCTTATCCCCTCAGACATAGTTGCAGAAAAAAGCACAGTCTGTCTTTCCTGCGGAGTTTTCTTTAAAATTTCTTCCATATCTTCTCTGAATCCCATATCAAGCATACAATCAGCTTCATCAAGAACAACACATTCTGCTTGATTAAGCCTTACTGTTCTCCTATTCATATGGTCCATAAGTCTGCCCGGCGTTGCCACAATAATCTGAGGATGACGTTTAAGTGCCTTAATCTGGTGATTGATAGGCTCACCTCCGTAAAGAACAGCTAATCTTATTCCTGATGTATAAGCAGTAAGCTTTCTTAGTACCTCAGCAGTCTGCACTGCAAGCTCTCTTGTTGGCGAAAGAATAACTGACTGAACACTTCTCCGCTGTGTATCAGTGTTTTCAACTATAGGAATGCAAAAAGCTGCTGTTTTTCCTGTACCTGTAGGTGCCTGCACCAATATATCCTCTTTTTTAAGCATTGGCTCAATAGCAGCCCCTTGAACCGGTGACGGCTCTTTAAAATTCATTTTTTCAAGACCTCTTAAAATTTCTTTACAAAGTCCGAATTCATTAAAATTATTAATAATATTATCTCCTTTTCAACTAACCAAACTACACTAACAATTTTATACAATATAAAAAGCCCTCAATTAAAAATTTCAGGCTTTTCATTGGTTTATTATTTACGCAAGCTGTACATTAACAGCTCTTGACCTGCTGCTGTTCTTTACATCCTTTTCAATATCAAATGTAACCTTATCACCATCATTTAAAGTTTTAAAGCCACCGTTTTGTATTGCAGAAAAATGTACAAAAACATCTCCGCTTCCGTCATTATTAGTTATAAAACCAAAACCCTTGTCTGCGTTAAACCACTTTACTGTACCGTTATTCATTTTCAGTACCTCCAATTATTTTATTTGCTTTCTATTCACAAAAAAACACATGCTTTTGTAAACCATCACAGAAAATCGATAGCTTACAAAAACATGTGAGACAATGCGATACTTAGATTGCTTATTTATAATAACATATTAAATATTAAAAGTCAATCAAATTTTAAAAACAAATTATCTTCAGCACTTATTACTAATAAAGTGAGGTCTTTCAGACTTTTTGCAGTAATAATTTACTCCTTTCATTCTGAAAGACCTCTGTAATATTTATTTAATCAAACTGTTTGACAATACATCATTCATCTTAGATGCTAATACAAATTCCATATTTGCCTTGCCATATTCAGGTATTTCTTCAAGGTCAGGGGCATTTTCAACAGGTATTATAACTTTTTTAACACCTGCCCTTTTTGCAGCAAGCACCTTTTCCTTAAGACCGCCTATAGGCATAACTTTGCCTCTTATACTTATTTCACCTGTCATAGCTATATCAGCTCTTACCGGAGTTTTAGTCATAGCAGAAACCATAGCTGTTGCCATAGTGATTCCTGCTGACGGACCATCTTTTGGTGTAGCTCCCTCAGGTATATGAATATGAACATCTGTATTTTCAAAATCAATATCTACACCAAGTGCATCGGCATTTGCTCTTATATAGCTTAACGCTGCATTATAACTTTCTTCCATTACCTTGCCTACATTGCCTGTGATTTTAAAATCACCTTTGCCCTTTAAAATATTAACCTCAACATCAAGTGTAGTACCTCCGACAGCAGTCCATGCAAGTCCCTTGCATATACCCACTTCATCAGAAGCATTTATTGTTTCAGGCTTAAATATTCTCTTTCCTAAGAAATCAGTAAGATTTTTCTTTGTTATAACAACAGCCTTATCCTCATTTTCAAGCTGCATCTTGACAACCTTGCGGCAAACCTTACCTATTGTTCTTTCAAGAGTTCTTACACCCGCTTCTCTTGTATAACTTTCTATCATATCTTCAATGGCATCTTTTCTGAACTTCAGCTGTGTCTTTGAAAGTCCGTTAGCCTCAAGCTGCTTAGGTACAAGATACTCTGCTGCAATATGATACTTTTCCTCAGATGTATAGCTTGAAAGCTCAACTATTTCAAGTCTGTCTCTTAGAGGACCAGGAATAGTGTCAAGACTGTTTGCAGTACAAAGGAATAAGCAGCGGCTCAAATCATACGGCATTTCAATATAATTATCTCTGAAGTTCACATTTTGCTCCCCGTCAAGAACTTCTAAGAAAGCTGCTGCTGGATCACCCTTGTAATCCTTACCTAACTTATCTATTTCGTCTAAAAGTACAAGAGGATTTGAAGCTCCTGCCTGCTTAATTGCAGTTATAATCCTTCCCGGCATAGCACCTAAATATGTTCTTCTGTGTCCTCTTATTTCAGCCTCATCACTTATACCGCCAAGGCTCATTCTCACATACTTTCTTCCAAGTGCTTTTGCTATTGACTTTGCAATAGAAGTTTTACCGACACCCGGAGGTCCTACAAGGCAAAGAATAGGAGCATTAGGATTGTCAACCTTTAATCTTACAGCAAGATATTCAACAATTCTTTCTTTAACCCTTTCAAGTCCGTAATGATCTTTGTTAAGAACCTGTTCAGCCTTTTTAAGGGATTTGCTCTCTTCAGTCATATTTCCCCATGGCAGAGAAAGCACATTGTCAATATAATCCCTTATTATTGACCCTTCTGCTGTACCTTGATTTGCCCTCTGCAATCTCTTAAATTCCTTTTCCATCTTTTCAACTGCATATTCAGGCATTTTAAGTTCAGCCATTTTTTCTCTGTAAGCCTTTATTTCCTCACCTGTGCCGCTTTTATCCCCAAGTTCCTCATTTATAGCTCTGAGTTCTTCTCTGAGAAAGTATTCTTTTTGTGCCTCTTCAATATTTTCTTTTGCTTTAAGCATAATATCATTTTTAACATTAGCTCTCTGTATTTCTTTCTCAAGCAGAGCAATAGTAATCAATGCTCTTTCATAAATATCCGTTTCTTCAAGTACGGTTCTCTTGTCTTCAAAATTGTGCACAAGCTTATCAGTCAGCTTATCACATAATACACCCAAATCATTTATTTTCTTTATATCATTTATAAGGGCAGGCTGCAACATAGGTACAACACTTCTGTACTTTGCAAATAAATCCTTAATAACTTCAATAGAAGCGGAAACTTTCATATCATCAGCACTGGTAATCTCTACCATTGATTCTGCCTGGCAAAGTGAAAAATCTTCATTTCTCTGCACACTGTCAATATATGCTCTTTCTACACAGTTTACAGAAAGCTTTATACCTCCGTCAAGACCTCTCATTGCATTTTTTATTTTGGCAACGGTACCTATTCTAAAGATATTATTTTCAGTAAGTCCCAAATTGTAATCCTTAGCATTTACAAGCATTATATAACTGTCAGCACCCATAGCTGCCTTAACAGCCTCTGTATATGCCTCGTCTTCTATACTTATAGTGTAATTGCACTTAGGATAGGGAACTATTTCATCAAGCAATAAAATTGGCATAATTCTCATATTATCCATTTAACAACACCTCAATTCATATAATTAACTGCTTATTCTGTTTTATTATTACAACAGAATATCCCATACCAAACATAGGGAATAACTCCACAGTTTTTCTCTCTTTATTATTAAGCATATTTTTCACTTAATAATGTAATACCTACAGTATACACGACAGAGCACACCATTTCAAGTGCTGTAACCTATTATTTTTCTGCCAAAAGCTCCATAATTTTGTTGCTTCTTGCAATAAATTCTGTCATAGCCTCCTGTGAAAGTGGCTTATGACTCATTACAGCCAGGTCATATATCTGCCTGCATATCATTTCTGATTCCTCTTTTTTACTTTCCTTTATATCAAGAAGTAGTTTTACTACATTATTATTGGCATTAAGTACAAGAGTTTCATCACTTGGGAAAGTCCTGTTATCCATTCCATACATAGCAGACATTTCCTGCATTCTTCGGCTCTGCTCACTAAGCTCAATCATAGCAGAAACTTCAGTTGATTTAAGATTTTCAACTTTAATTTTCAAGTCCTCTTTACTCAAAGCCCCTTTAAATATTTCTTCAAGGGATTTTGTATCAATCTCAGCGTCTTTATCTGATTTAAGCATTTCAGATACTGCAGAATCAATTCTCTCAAACTTAATACCGCCGCTGTAAGCTTCAAGGAAACTTACATAAGGTACATCAAGCCTTGTATCAAGTACAACGGCGTCCATACCCTCATCATTAAACATCTTTATATACTGAGCCTGCTGCTGTATATCACTTACATAAAACACTTTATTTTCAGCCTTATCCTTGTTTGCATCAGTATATTCAGTTAAGGTTACATACTTGCCATCTGTTGTCTTAAACAAAAGACTGTCTTTTACCTTTTCATAAAAATCGTGCTCTCTCATAGCACCATACTTAATAAACGGACTTATATCCTCCCAATATTTTTCATATTCCTCTCTTGACTTTTTAAACATAGAGTTAAGTTTATCGGCAACCTTCTTTGTAATGTATTTGCTCATCTTTGTAACATAACCGTCATTCTGAAGGAAACTTCTGCTTACATTAAGAGGAAGATCAGGGCAGTCAATGGTACCTTTCAATAAGAGAAGAAATTCAGGAATTACTTCCTTTAAATTATCTGCAATAAACACCTGATTATTATAAAGTTTAACCTGACCCTCTATCGATTCAAGCTCATGCTTAAGCTTAGGGAAATATAAAATACCCTTCAGTCTAAAAGGATAGTCCATATTAAGGTGTATCCAGAAAAGCGGGTCATTAAAATCTGTAAATACCTTGTGATAAAAATTCTTGTACTCTTCATCAGTACACTCGCTTGGCTTTTTAAGCCATAATGGATTTGTATCATTTACAGGCTTTTCTTCCTGCTCATCATCCTTCTTTGAAGCATCTTCAAAATAAATTTCAATAGGCATAAAACTGCAGTACTTTGCAAGTATTTCTTTCAGCTTCCACCCATTTAAAAATTCCTTGCTTTCATCATTTAAGTACAGAGTTATAGCAGTACCTCTCTCAAGCTTTTCACTTCTGTCCATTTCATATTCAATACCACCATCACAAATCCACTTTGCACCTTCTGTATCAGGCTGATAGCTCTTTGAATCAATCTCTACCTTTTCAGCCACCATAAAAGCTGAATAAAATCCCAACCCAAAGTGACCTATAATGTCACTGCCGTTTTCAAACTGATCCTGATACTTTGTAATAAAATCAGTAGCTCCTGAAAAAGCAATTTCTGTAATATACTTTTTTATTTCGTCAGCTGTCATACCAATACCATTATCAACGATCTGAATTGTCTTGGCATTTTCATCAAGTCTTACTATTACTTTAAACTCTTCATCTTCATCAATACTTGCCTGACCCATTGAACCAAGCTTTTTATACTTGACAATAGCGTCACAGGCATTACTTACAAGTTCTCTTAAAAAAATGTCAGTATCAGAATACAGCCACTTTTTAATTATAGGGAAAATATTCTCACTGTTAATTGATAAATTACCTTTTTCCATAAACAAACATCTCCTTAAAAAATCCAATATAAATAGTTAAAATTGTATTCTTCTATATATAATTATACATACAAGTTTATAAATGTCAAGTACTTTTTGGCACTCAATTTAAAAGAGTGCTAACAAATTTTATTTTTTAATCTTCAAACACAAAAATTCACAGTTAGCTCAAGCTAATTTTCCTTGAAAAATATATTATATCGTGTTATACTATTAATTTAAGAGAGTTTATATTTATAAGGAGAAAAGCTATGAAGAAATTACTCGCGGTTTTAATATTAGGTTTAATATCTGTTATATCAGCAGGATGTTCATCCTCATCTGTACAATCTGACAAACCTCAGATTTATACAAGCTTTTATGCTGTATATGATTTTGCAAAAGAAATTGCAGGGGATAAAGCAGATATTTATAATATGGTTCCATCAGGTACAGAACCTCATGACTGGGAGCCTACAGTTCAGGATATGGCAAAGTTAAATGATGCCGACATAGTGTTTTACAACGGTCTCGGTATGGAGAGCTGGGTTGATAAAGTTAAACAATCATTAAGCAACACAAAATTTGTACAAGTATCAGAAGGAATACTTACAAATGAAAATGCCTCTGACCCTCATGTATGGCTTGACCCAAAAAACGTTGAGGTAATATGTCAGAATATATTTAATACATTTTGCGAAATTGATCCTGGAAATAAATCTCTCTATAATGAAAATCTCAAAAATTATTTATCAGAACTTGACAATCTTGACAAGTCCTTCAGGGATACAATAAACACTATTCCTGAAAATAACAGAAATATAGTTGTCTCTCACGAAGCGTACAGCTATCTCTGCAGTGCCTATGGTCTGAATCAGGTACCTATTGACGGTATTTCAGCAGACAGTGAGCCGTCGCCTGACAAAATGATGGAACTTATTAACTATATAAAAGATAACAAAATTAAATACGTTTTTTATGAAGAACTTGTCTCACCTAAAACAGCCCATACACTGGCTGATGAAACAGATGCTAAGCTTCTTCCTCTCAATCCCTTTGAAGGTCTTACAGAAGAGGAAATTGCAAAAGGAGAAAATTATATTTCAGTTATGCACGAAAATTTAAAAAATATTAAAACTGCATTAAGCTGAAATTAAAAAACTAAGGAGAAAAAAATGAAGGTATTGGAAGTTAAAGATGTATCTTTCAGTTACCCCGACAAAAGCATACTTCACCGGCTTTCTTTTGATGTAGAAAGCGGCGACTTTTTATGTGTCGTCGGCACTAACGGTACAGGCAAATCAACATTATTAAAATTAATACTAAATATTCTTCAGGCAACAGAGGGAGAAATACGTCTTTTAAATAAACCCTCAGACAAATTCAGGGATTATTCTAAAATCGCTTATGTATCACAAAAGGCAACCTCCTTTAACCATGATTTTCCTGCTACCGTTGAAGAAATTGTTACTCTTGGACTGTACTCTCAAAAGGGCTTTTTGAAAAGATATAATAAGTCTGACAAGGAGAAAGTTTCCTCAGCCCTAAGACGGGTGGGCATGTATGATTATAAGGATAAAAAAATTGGTCATCTTTCAGGAGGGCAGCAGCAAAGAGTATTTATAGCAAAGGCCCTTGTCTCTTCACCTGAGATTATATTTTTGGATGAACCAACAGTTGGTATTGATATAAAGGCAGTTGATTCTATTTGCTGCCTTTTGGGTGAACTTAATAAAAGCGGAATTACAATTGTAATGGTAACCCATGATATTTCCTCAATACTTTATCACTCAAACAAAATACTTGTTTTATCAGAAGATGGTATGGGCAATATGATGTCTGCTGAAGAATTTAATTCTCACACAATTTTAAACCACGTTCACCACAAACACTAAGGAGAATGCTATGGAAATATTTACACTTGCATTTATGCAGAGAGCTATAATAGTAGCTGTATTTATATCAATTATAACACCGCTCATTGGTAACATTATTGTCCTTAAAAGACTTTCAACTATAGGTGATGCACTTTCCCACGCATGCCTTGCCGGTGTTGCTATAGGACTGTGCTTTAGTTTAAGTCCTGTAATTGTTGCAATTATTTTCTCACTATTATCAGCAATTACAATAGAATATATCAGACGGTGTTTTCCCAACTATTCAGAAATAGCTACGGCAATTGTACTGAGTTTCGGAGTTGGTGTTGCTGCTGTATTTTCAGGTTTTGTCAAAAATTTAGCAAATTTCAACAGCTTTTTATTTGGTTCAATTGTTGCAATATCAACTTTTGAACTTATTACAGTTATACTGCTCAGTATTATAGTCATTGCAACATTGCTTATACTTTACAGAGAACTTTTTTATATTTCATTTGACGAAGAAAGTGCAGAACTTTCAGGTGTAAAAGTTAAAACTGTTAATCTTGTATTTACAATGCTTACAGCCATTGTAGTATCAATAGCAGCAAGAACTGTTGGCTCACTGGTTATATCATCATTAATGATTATACCTGTAGCCTGCTCTATGCTTATTTCAAAGAGCTACAAGCAGAATTTGATATTATCAGTATTCTTTGCACTTATTTTTACAATAGCAGGATTAATAATTACTGCATTTTATGACCTTAAACCGGGCGGAACAATTGTTCTTATAGGCATAGCTGTATTACTGGTAATTGTTATTATAACAAGAAAGCAGAGGTGATGTTTGCCAATGAATAATACAGATAAATTTCTTGAACTTTACAGACAACTGGAAAAAATAGGCCGTGCCAATTACTTTCCCGATACACCTGAAGGTGCACCTATTATAACACGCCTTACAACAATTCCATCACTGCGTGAATTTAAAGAAGATGTTGAATACTGCCGTGTTGTAAGAAACTTTTTAGTGCATACACCACGGGTAAGAGATGTATACCCTGTCATACCATCAGATGATATGATTAAAATACTTGAAAAATGTGTGTGCAGAGTTAAAAGCCCTATTAAAGCAATGGATTATGCTATAAGACGTGAAAATATGTTTACAGCCTCCCTTGACCACAAAGTAATAAAAGTAACCAATTATATGAACAACAGAGGCTTTACACATGTTCCTATTTTCCACGATGACAAATTATTAGGTGTATTCAGCGATAATGTAATTTACTCATATATTTGTGACAAAGGAACAGTCCACATAGATGAAAGCACAGAATTTTCAGAATTTATAAGTTATTTAGGTCTGAGCTACCACATAAACGAATATTTTGCTTTTGTAAAAGATGATGCCACACTTTATGAGGTATCAGACCTTTTCAGCATTGACAGCAAGTCTATGAAAAAACTTGCAGTTGTTTTCTTTACTAAAAACGGCAGAAGCGACAGCTATATTACAGGTATGATGACACCGTACAGTTTGCTGCGTGATGCCCCTGAATATATAAACGGATAAACGGAGGATAATTAAAATGAAAAAATTAGCTTATTTTTTAGTTGCAGCAATGGTATGTACAGCATTATCAGGCTGCTCAGATAAAAACCCTATTAATAATAAAACAGAAAATACAGACATTGCAAATCCAAATGCAGTTGTATCCTATAGTTTAAATGATTTTGCACTGTATACGACAGATGAAAATCTTCAGCCTGTTAAATTTTTATGTATGCTTGGGCTAGATGCCTCAACTATAGAATATACAGATGAAACAGCAAAATATGTATCTCAGTTTTTAGAAACAGATACTCTTCATATAAAAGAGGGCGACAAAGAAAATCCCGGACAATTAATAGAAAAAGATGTAATAAGATACCTTTCTTATAAAGGAAGCAGAGAACCTGTAATAAATGTAAAAGGTATTACAACCACAGGTCTTGACATTGATAACAATGAAAACTGCAGCTCTGCAGACGATGTAATAAAGGCATACGCCATAGATACTGAAAAGGAAAATTATATTGAAGGTGAGAAAAGAGAAGACGGCAGTTATACAATTCAACTTAACTTTTCAGAAGAAAAAGAGGACGGCAGCGTTGAAAGAATTATAACTCCTGCTGGACAAGAAGTAGACCAAAGTTCCGTTAAATATTCATTAAGATTTAATATTATTGACAACCACGTACACGGCACAAACTGCTATATGTACTACTAATGAGGTTTTAAATGAATATAAGAGATTATTTAAAAACAAAAAAGCTTCTCTGTGATGGTGCTTTCGGAACATATTTTGCTGCATATACAACAGAAGCACTGCCGGAAAAAGTAAATACTTCGGACCCTGATGCTGTATTAAACATCCATTTGGAATACATCAAAAGCGGGGCTATGCTTATTAGAACAAATACATTTTCAGCTAACACAAAAAGTCTGGGCTGTGATATTGACGAACTTAAAAAAAACTTACGCTCTGCATACAATATTGCAAAAAAGGCAGCTCAAAATAAAGTATATATTGCCTGTGACATAGGTCCTGACAGCTATGATGATTATTTTACAATTGCCGACACATTTATTGACTGCGGAGCAGAAATTATTTTATTTGAAACATTGGCTGAAATTGACAGTATTCTTCCTGTAATAAAACATATAAAAGAAAGAAATCCAAATATTTTTATAATAACACAGTTTTGTGTTAATCAGCATGGCTATTCAGAGGCAGGGATAAGTGCTCAAAGACTTTTATCAAATTGCAGCACAATTTCACAAATTGATGCAATGGGTCTTAATTGCGGAGTAGGTCCCTCACATTTGTTAAATGTATTTAAGAATCTGAATATAGATACAGACAAATATATAACTGCCCTTCCCAATGCAAGTTACCCGTCTGTAATACAGGATAGAATGGTATTTCTTGATAATATAAAGTACTACACAGATATTATGAAAGATATAAGTAAATATGCCAATATTATAGGCGGTTGCTGTGGCACTACACCAAAATATATTAGATCCATTAATGAAAATATTGATTTTAATATTAATTCTCAGCCTTGCAGCCTTCATAATAATACAACTAATACAAAAGAAACTGTCAGTAAAAACGGTGCATTCTTTTTTGGCAAAGAAAACAAAAAGCTCATTGCTGTTGAACTTGACCCGCCAAAAAACGGTGATTGCACAGCACTTATGGAAACAGCAAATTTCCTTAAAACAAAGAATGTTGATATTATTACATTTGCCGATTCTCCAAGCGGCAGGACGCGTGCAGACTCTGTTTTAATGAGCATAAAAGTTGCCCGTGAAACAGGTATAAAAGTTATGCCCCATATTTGCTGCAGGGACAAAAATACAATTGCCATAAGCTCTCAGCTTTTAGGCTCATATATTAATGACATAAGAAACTTCCTTGTTATTACAGGAGACCCTGTTCCAAGTACAGCAAGAGAAAGCATTAAAGGTGTATTTAACTTTGATTCTGTAAAGCTTATGGAATTTATGAAAGAAATGAATGAAGAAAACTTTGCCAATGACAATATTTACTACGGCGGTGCCATAAATTATGCAAGAAGAAATATTGATGTTGAAATTGAACGTATAAATAAAAAGAGAGCAGCAGGTGCTGATTTCTTCCTTACACAGCCGGTATTTGATGATAAAGACATTGAAACGCTAAGATATATTAAATCAAAGACAGACACAAAGATTTTAGTCGGTATTATGCCACTTGTAAGTATAAGAAATGCACAATTTATTAAAAACGAAATTTCAGGTATATCCATACCTGATAGTGTAATAAATAAATTTACACCGGATATGGACAAGCTAACATCTCAGGCCATAGGTATAAATATTGCCAAAGAAACAATGGATAAAGTAGCTGATTTCACCGATGGCTATTACTTTGTTATCCCCTTTAACAGATTATCCATAGCACAGGCATTGATTAAATAGAAATTGCTATTATACTTTAAAACAAGTTTAAAAGGAGCGCATTATGTTAAAAAAATTAAGGGTGGCTGATGTCAATTTGCAAATTGAACTTTTATATGAAAAAACAATAAAACAAGCAAAAGACTATGAAACAGAATTTGACAAGCCAAATGTCAGCATACATATTCCCTGTTCAGATTACGAAGATTTTAAAAATGATGCACCATATTTAAGTGACGAAGATATAGAATACCTTTATACAGGAGCTGCATTTTATGAAGCACTGCTGCATTTCAATGGTTTTATGCTTCATTCAAGCGGAGTAGTCGTTGATAATTATGCCTATTTATTTTCTGCAGATCCTGGTACAGGCAAATCAACTCATACAAGTTTGTACCTGAAATATTTCAAAGACAATGCTAAGATAATTAACGACGACAAGCCTGCTTTAAGACTTATGGATAATGCTATTTACGTATATGGTACGCCTTGGAGCGGAAAAACCAATCAAAACATCAATATGAGGGTTCCCCTTGGTGCTATTGTGTTTTTAGAAAGGTCAGAAGAAAACTGGGTTAAGAAAATTACACCTAAAGAAGCTATTCCACTTATCCTTCAGCAAACTATCAGACCAAACGATAAAGACACAATGATAAAACTTCTTGATATACTTGATACAGTACTCAGTAAAGCAAGACTCTATAAACTTGGCTGCAATATTTCAGAAGAAGCAGTCCGCGTAAGTTATAGTAAAATAAAAAGGGAGGATTAAATAATGAAAATTAAGGACGGTTATTTATTAAGAGAAGTGGCAGGAAGTAATATAGTTGTTCCTGTCGGTGAAGGTGCTATGGATTTCAGCGGAGTTATCACACTCAATGAAGTAGGAGCTTTTATATGGAATCTTCTTGAAAAAGATATAACAAAAGACCAAATTGTTGATAAAATGCTTTCTGAATATGATGTAGATAAAACAACTGCAGAAAATGATGTTGAGGAATATATATCTGCATTAAGAGGAGCTGATTTAATTGCAGACTAAATCAGTAAAACTTTCAGAAATATATACTGTTATGAAAGAAATGCTTGATAATGGCGGAACAGTTAATTTTAATCCGCGAGGCACAAGTATGCTGCCTACTCTTCATAATGAAGGGGACAGAGTAATACTGAAAAAATTCAGCAAACTCAAAAAATATGATTTGCCTCTGTACATCAGGGATGACGGGCAGTTTGTTCTTCACAGAGTACATAAAGTAAATCCAGATGGTACATACAATATGTGCGGTGATAATCAGTGGCATATAGAAAAAAATGTACGCCCTGACCAAATTATTGGTACAGTTATTAAAATTCAACGCAGCGGAAAAACATTTACAACCAAAAACATATTTTACAAATTATATGTGACAATTTGGGTTGCAATACGTCCCCTGCGTCACATATTAATT